>Ga0116148_1002732_pt1 | contig 17039 bp, 13 predicted proteins | sample AD_UKC055_MetaG_FD_89786 | JGI IMG/M metagenome (GOLD analysis project Ga0116148, IMG submission 89786) | Active sludge microbial communities of municipal wastewater-treating anaerobic digesters from USA - AD_UKC055_MetaG | ecosystem: Engineered > Bioreactor > Anaerobic > Digestate | place: USA... | reverse complement strand
GGTTCTCTGAATATGATATCGGCAGGAATAGAGTAAAGGTTCGGAGATTCAGCTTCTGATGAACTACTATGATAAGCTCATGCTTGAGTATTACCGGGTCCTCAATAATGCCTGGAAAACCGAGATCAAGGATGCAGCCAGGCTTGCCATCCAGATGCTGAGTGACATGCCACGAGCCGAGAAGATCAACAAGAACGCCATAGATAAGCTTATGGGCATCATCAATACCCAGTTGGGAGATGACTTCGCGGCATTGGTCAATGAGCCCACCAAGGCGATAATAGACCGCTGTGTGCGGCTTGGATTGAGAGACACCCAAGTGCAAGCTCCGACCCAGACTAGTATCGGGCTCTGGGGCATCGAAGATCAGCATCTCTCCAGCACCATCCAAAAGCAGCAGTTGTTCTGGATCGGAAACCACTTCGAAGCCGATGTAAGGGAGAACTTCGCAGACACCATCTCCAAAGCCATCGAGCAGGGTTATACAAAAGAGATGCTTGCTGATACCCTCAAAGATCAGTTCAATGACATTGCCAATCGATCTTCACATTACTGGCAGGGACTGGCAGAGCATACAGCACTCAGAATACGTGAGTTCGGAAGACTGCAAGGCTATAAGAAAGCCAAAGCCAGATACTACAAGCTCGTGGTGATCATGGATGATCGCACTAGTGACATCTGCCGGGCTCTGGCAGCCCAAGACAAGGTATATCCTCTAAACGATGCAATAGAAGTGATGGATAATCTCATGGCTCTGGACACCAAGTCCAGTAGTCTGGATGAAGCCAGAGATTATATCAAAGCCCTCGCACCTTGGATCAAAGACGATCAGATCGAATACGACTCAGAGATGAATCCTGTTGGCGTATCCGGAGCGCATACGCCTTTTCCACCCTTTCATTGGAAGTGTAGAACGACGACATCCATTTTCTCTTGATAACAGTTTTTAGGCAACATAGCTATAAAACAAGGCCTGGTATAACCAGGCCTTGTTTAGGTGATATTGACTTATTTCTTGGTTCGGAGTCTCTGATCGTTGGGTTTGTCAAAGTGCCGCACCTCTTCCTCCACCACAGCTGTAATAATATAGAAGATCTTATCAACAAAGGGGGCTATACCGATATGGTTGTAGGAAGTGGTGGAGCTGGCATCGATCAGATAACCGATGTCAGGCACCACATCCGGCAAATCTGAAGCATAGATATTATAGCCTGTAACAGTTATAGGATTGCCATTGGTATCTTCGGTAACCGGGTCCCAGCTAAGGATCACATCGTCGCCAATCTTCTGAATTATAAGGTTTTGAGGCAGGGCAGGCGGACTGGCTGTGCCGTAGAAGGCATTCACTTCATTTGACAAGGGGCTGGCATTACCCGCTTCGTCAACCGCTCTCACCCGGAAATAATACATAGTGTTATCGATAAGTCCAATCACGTTGGAAACCACGATGTCTCCTCCCGTATAAGCCAGTACAGGATCATCTGTCCAATCCCAGATTTGATCTTCGATCGTAACATCGGGATGAGTGGCATAATAGACCTCGTAGGTCATGAAATACTGATCGCTGCTGCGGGACCAGGCCACCTCAATGGAATTGGGATTCACCACCCCGATATAAATCGAAGCAATATCTGTGGGATTCTGGGTATCGATGCGCACAAACCAGTCATCATCGATCCCGGCCTGTTTATAAAAACCGGTGTAAACCGGCCCCACGCCATGCACGTCTGATGCCTTGAACTCAAAGCGTAGCTCCGGCCCGTCGGTCTCAAAAGTGACGGGAACAGAGACCTGCAGAAGGTTGCGGTTGCGCATGTAGAGTTCCAGCTCATCCTCATCCATCTGATCGAGGCTTTTTTGCTTTTGCTCAGCAGCAGTCTGAGCCTTCAAAGCTGCAGCCAGGCCAGCTCTGGCAGGCAGGTTTTGCCAGGTTTCACCGGTGTCATACACACCGTTGCCATTGCGATCAAAGCGGTACTGCACACTGGCTGGATCGATGCCATAGTAATCGGCAAAGGTACAGCCAATATTTACCGTCCTGGTGGAAGTCCATGCGGGCAGTGGTTGTCCTGAAGGCAGCGGATTGCTGATCACCGGAGGCAGGTCTGCGCTGACATAGAGCAGCAGTTCGGATAGCTCACTCACATTTCCGTGCAAATCGACTGCTCTGATCCGGAACCAGTAGTTAAGACCTGAATTAAGTGTATTAATTGTAGTACTGGTGGTATTAATATTCCCCAATTGAGCATCCTGCAGGACAGACCATTTGTTGCTGTCGAGCCCCACTCCTCTGTGAGTATCATAATATATCTCGTAGGCCGCGAAATGCTCTTCAGTCACCGGCTGCCAGGATAAGCTAACACTGTGGAACGAGGCAGAGTCGATGCTGAACCCGGTAACGTCTGTCGGCAGTACCGTATCTATATCCACTGCATAGTCATCAGCGATCCCAGGCAGATGGGAATTGCCACTGTATTTTACTGTTCCACCGGAGAGATCAGCACCCTTGAATTCATATCGCAGATTATAACCATCCGTCTGATACGGAGCCTGAACTCGAACTGCTATTTGGGATGCATTTGCATATCCTGTTATGGGAATCCAATCCTCTGCTGTGTCATACTCACCGTTTCCGTTGGCATCAATCCTGTAATAAAGGCTGGAGGCGTTCACCATATCATCATCGGTGTACGTGATTCCCAGTTCCACGCTTTGATTATTCACTTTTCTATTTATCACCGGATAAGGATCGGCCAGGTAAACAGGAATGGCTGTGTAACCAAACACACTGAAGTCATCGATAGTCCAGCTATTGGTGTTGTAGCTGGTGGCGGTATAGAGCCAGCGGAAACGCACTGCGGCTTGATGATGCGCAGCGCTGGAGATATCGTAGGTCTTGATCCCGCTATTCGCGGTTGAAGTATAGGTGAAGAGGGTCGTCCAGGTGACTCCGTTGGTCGAATACTGGAATCTGGCCTGGGAATTGACATTGGGGACGTAGTTATGCCAGAAGCTCACACTCACTTTCTCGTAGCGGGAGCAGTCATAGGGCGGAGAATAGAGGATCTCATTTGCGGTGCTGAGATTTGTATTCATTACTTTATAGGAGTAGTCTGATCCGCTGTCCAAAACCGGCATCCAGGGATGGGTGGTGCTGCCAGTGTGTGTAACCGTCCAGCCCGGAGCAGTGGCTCCGCCATGATCGAAGTTTTCGCTGTAGCTGTAGTTCCGCCTTTGCAGTTCATTCGAGAACACCGGAACTCCCAGATAGCCATTGCTGTAGTTATTGGCCACCGCGTATTTATAAACTCCGAAAGGTACGCCGTACCAGGCGGCGTCGCTGTAGCTGGGTTCGCTTTGGGTGCTAACCAAAGTACACGCCGCGGGATTCTGCTCTTCGCCCACCAGCAAACGGTAGAGCGAATAGCTGATGAAAGCCCTGCCCAGTTCAGAAGCTTCGGCTTGCAGTGCAGATCGTGCCGCTTCAGACCAGTTGATTTCTGCGCTTGATGCCGCAGGAACCTGGCTTGCCACCACCGCTGTGGGGATATCGGCATTTTCATAGAGGGTAATCGTCCCCAGGTCGAAACTGTAGTTGGGGATGCTGATAAAGACATCCTGCGTGGCATAGCCGTCTTTGCTGAAACGCAACCGATATTGGCTGTTGGCACTTACTCCGGCAAAAAAGAAATTGCCGTTGCCATCCGTGTCAGTGCTCATCAGGTTTTCACCCAAAGTTACCTGCACTCCGCCCAGACCGGTGCCCGGGGCATTGGAACCGGTGATATGACCGGAGAGGGATACCGATGCGCCGTTGGTGTATAGATCTTCGATCTCGGAAGGATTAAGTTCACGGTTATACACTCGGACATCGTCCAGGTCTCCTAAAGAACCTTGCGCATCTTCCCAATAACGAACATAATTACCAATCATGCTTAGTGGTGTTGAAGCATTGTCAAATGATCCCTGCGAGTCCAAGACTAATAAATTGTTTACATATAGCTTATAGCTTACACCACTTTGAACAACTACTATATGGTGCCAGTTGTTCAACTGCATTAAATAACTTGAGGGGTAAAATCCGTGGTGCCAAAAACCGAGCTGATGGTTTGATGGGTGTAAAATTAAGCTATGGTGTTCGTTTGCCGAGCATAGAATTGTATTCCAGTTTCCGTTTGTCCCTTCATAACGGTACCACATAGATACTGATATACTGGTGCTTGCAACCGATGGAATTGATATATAATCGCTTTTGTTATCTATTTTAAGACTCTTATCACCCTCTCCAAACCTATTAGTCGAATTTATCAAACCACTTACCGTCCCATGCCTTCCATTACCACTGGCATCATCAGCGTTGCCATCCAAAGGATAATAGGCTACCAAACCGGAATCCAGGGTGTTATTGACGATGGAAAATGCCCTAACAACTGTTTCTCCGGTATTGGCTGTTAGTCTAAGTTTACAGCTCGAAGCCACGGTATCCGGCACCGTCCAATTGTAATGATACTGCTGCGCGGGAAGATCATCTGCCAGCATTTGCCAGGTGATACCATTATCACCTGAAAACTCGATATCCACAGTTGAGATAGCGTTATCTGCATACCAGAAGATGTCTTGAACTGAATTAGTAATCAGGCTTGTAGTAGCCTCAGGTTCGATAAAAGCCAGTAAGATAGACAAATTTCCCAGGTATAGGTCGCTAACCTCATCTACATTCAACGCACGGTTGAAGATATACATATCATCAACAATACCCCTGAATTTGTAACTTTCATTTTGAAGCCAACCGCTAATCCGTGCTTGGTTTCGTATCGTTACGTTTAATGGATATGAGTTTTGCATTGCCAAATTCTGTAAAACTCCATTAATGTATAACTCGTTTTCATAGGGACTGTTGTTGGTGAATTCAGCTACGACGTGCACCCAATTGTTGATAAAACTAGCACTGGGAATACTATAAATATCACTGTTACTACTATTAAAGCCAAAATACCCGTTATAAAACCACAGGGCAAAATCATACCAACCATATACTATCATGTTGTCAGTGCCATCCCACTTCATCCAAAATGCCACTGTCGTCTTTGCCCCTGTGTTAGAAGTATCCAGCATATTGCCATTCTGTAAATTCAAGTGAATATAGCTGTTCCCATCGAAAGAGTAGGCAGAATTGGGTGAACCGAATCTATCCTCAGTAGGTACAGCCCCATTATTGGTGCCGTGGTTTGCGTTGCCGCTCGAGTCATTGGTGTTAGCATCAAGAGGAAAGTGCGCCACCATACCTTCAAAACCGGATGGCCTGCATATCTCAAACAACTCACTCTCATAGAGCACTACCGGTGTAGCCCTATCCTTGATCCTGATCTTGCAGGTCTCAGAAGGTGTATCCGGCACCATCCAATTATAGGAATACTGGTTTGCCGGAATGCTGCGTGCGATCTCAGCCCAGGTATCGCCATTATCGCTTGAATACTCCAAAGTGATATTGGTATATGTATCCGGGATCACCCATTCGATGTTTTGGTACGAACCAACCAGCCACTGTTCATTTATTGCTGGACTACTGAATCCATAGAATTCCGTAGAAGGATTTGTATTGCAATAGTACAGGTCAGCAATCTCACCAGACGTAAAAGCTCGGTTAAAAACTGCAACATCGTCGTAGACACCATTTGTATAAGTTTCAGGATTAACTCCCCCGCAGCCTATTCGATAGTTCGTCTGAGCTCCAGCCCAGCCTGAATAACCTGATCCTATACTTTGGATTAAGCTTCCATCAAGATAGAAATGCAAGGTACCGGAGTCATAAACTAAAGCAACATTGTACCATGTATTCATTGATATGGGAACAGTATTGGTCTCGTTCCATGTGTAACCCGGAGCGTGTCTTGCTATGCCTATGTTTGTTCCTGATTGAAATATTCTATAATCAACCTCCGTGGTGTTATCATAAAATGACAATATGGCATTGTGATCATCAGTGGAAGAGCTGTTCGTTTTGTACCAACAGGAAATTGTAACTGGATCATTGCCAATGGGAAAATAGGGGACGCTTATAAAATTCGGTGAGCCGTTGTTGGCAATAGCTCCCTGTGGGTTTCCATACCTATCCTCTGCGTATAGACAATTTCCAACAATGGTTCCATCCCTTCCATATCCACTTGCGTCATTTGTATTTCCATTGAATGGCCAGTAGCCGACCAATCCATCAGTAATCATGTTAGTTGTTTCATAAAATGATACATTTATCAAATCGGTTTTGGTGAGAGTATTGGAATAGGTTCCATCGCTGACAGTCAGAGTAATTGTATAGGTTCCGGGACGAGGATACACATAGCTGGGATGTTGCTGTGTGGATTCGATTTCCCCATCGCCATTCAAATCCCAAGCCCAGGAAGTGATGGGACTCAAGCCCTGAACTGATTCATCCGTGAATTGCACCTGCAATGGCCGCACTCCGGAAGTGGGTGTTGCGGAGAAACGGCACATTGGCTCTATGCTCTGGCTGTCCATAGCATATAGCCTTTGGATTTCGATGGGATTCAATGCACGGTCATATAAGCGTACATCATCGATATTCCCAAAAGCATAACCTGCAGGGGGACAGTGCCCAAGCAACCAGGAGCCATCAAAATTCGGCAGATTGGGGGAAGTATCATCCTCCGTTTCTACCAATACTCCATTCAGGTATGTTTTATAGGTATTGCCACTTCGTGTGATAACAATGTGAGCCCAAGTTTCAACCGGGAAACTGGCATCGGCTGCTCCATTATATAAATGCAATGCACCATCTGGAGCACGATACTCCAAATCGATACCGTTATAACGAGTATTAAAGAGGAACCGGTTGGCATCGCTGCCATCGTTCCTAGTCCAGAAAATGCCTCTGTCATTGCCATCTTTTCTGGTTAGCCACATCGAAAATGCAGCATCCCCAGTCTGATGCATCATAAAGGTTTGGGGAATTGTTATCCACGCAGTTCCATCAAAATAATAGGCCATATCAGCGCGGCCATATCTGTCTTCCGTCAGGATAGTATTGAAGGCTGTTCCGTCATTTCCCCAGCCACTTTGATCTTTGGCATCTCCGCTGAAGGGATAATAGCCTACCAGACCATCTGCCAGAGTGCTATTTTCCACGTGGATGATGTTCTCTTTGGTACCGCTAACCGTGTTGGTGCCATCTCCCACCGTAAGCGTTACATCATAGTTTCCGGGCTGAGTATATGTCCAGCTTGGATTCTGTAGATTTGAGTCAATGCTGCCGTTGCTGTCGAAATCCCAAGCCCAGGAAGTGATCGGAGCCAACCCTGGTTGTGATGTATCCGTAAAATCCACAGTAAAGGGCAACTGCCCACTGTGCTCGCTAACGCTAAAATCAGGTATCGGTTGATCGGAATAGGTGATGAGGATGTTGTCTATACCCCAGGATTCGTCGTCTATACCTTGCAGATTCGATCCGGCAAAACTGAGGAGTAAGCTACTGCCTGTGTGTTCTATGGTTTTTGTTATATGATAAACTGCATCTTCCCAATGGGAACCGGAGGTCCAACCAAATTCTGTAACCAGGGAAACTCCTGATGCGGGAGGATTCGAGGCAGGAAGATTGTCTGGGTATGCCTGATTGTTAAAGGTGGAGAACGAAGTATTGATAATGCTGTTACCATCGATGCTGAAATTCCAGACTTCATCGGCATCCCAAGAATCCAGAATGTAGAGATCAAACTCAACCGTTATCCGGTTGTGAGGTGGGATATCATTTGTGCTGTGGGTTACAGTCTGATTGGCAAACCTGCCGAGGAACTTTTCTCCACCGTTTGGTGCTGTAGATATGGTTGTATTGTTCCATTCATTACCTGCCGCAGTTTCAAAATCGTTAAAGTACAGAGTATAGGGTGGCAAGACGTTCACTTGCAGTTGGTTGGTCTGATCATTAAAGGGATTTTCATCTCCCGAAAGTATGACTTTCCCATACAGAGTGACAGGCCCTTCAGCGCTGGTAGTCCAGTTGATGTTAAAAGCAAGAGTTTCTCCAGCCGCAATAGGGGTTCCGGCAACCGAGCCAAGTTCAATATCGCCGGTACCAAAGAGCTTTACGGTGTATTCACTTTGTGCAGCAGAGCCTCTGTTTTTAACGCTGATGCTGTATGTGGTTGCTGTATTAACCATAGGTGTAGTATCCCCGCTCAGGAGAACTGCATCCAGATCATTTGCAGTGGGAGCCAGCCAATCTTCGTTCAGATACGGATAACCTCCGTTCAGCATGGCAGGATCGCTGTGCCAGACCGTATCAAAATCCCAACCTACATATGTATTTGTAGCATAGGGGTAGGTCATTTCTGCGGTGGTTCTGCCTTCGCCGCCAGCGCTCCAGGCAAGATTTGTAATATCCGAATTCCAATAGCTGTTAGATACACCAGAATCTCTTATCGACCTACCAATCAGCCCGCCACATTGAGTATTTCCTGTTACAATTCCAGTACTGAAGCAATTTGTGACACCTGTATACCACTCTATGCTACCTACCAAACCCCCTACAATATCGATCCCAGTAACATCTCCGGTGCTAAAGCAATTTATGGTAGTGTTTGATTCAAAATCATTGCCGATCAAACCTCCAACCAAAGTGCTTCCAGTTACAGAACATGAACTCATGCAATTGGATGAAGTTGAATAGTGCTTAAGACCTACTAATCCACCTATATGGTTAAGCCCTTCTACAACTCCAGAGCTGTAGCAATTGGTTACGGTCGATCGATTCATACTACCTATAAGACCTCCAATGTAATCGTTGCCCGAAACATTACCCATAAAACTGCAGTTGCTTACAATCATACCTTGATAAGATCCATCGATTCCAGCCCATCCCATTAATCCACCTATAGCATTGATACCATTAACAACAGCTGATGCACTACAATTCAAGACTTGAGAGTTAACTCTACCACGTCCAATAAGGCTACCTGTTTCGTATCTACCTCTTACATTTGCATTTTGTAGTGTCACCTGCACTATGTTAGCTGCATGTATTACACCGAACAAACCCTGATAATCGATATCAATTCTATTGACATACAGCCCTGTGATTACAAAGTCATTCCCATTAAAAGAGCCGATAAAGTTATTTGTTTCATCCCCTATCGGTACCCATCCCTCCCCTTCATTCCAAGGTGCTACGCCCAGATCGATATCGGCAATTTGGATGAAATGGGAGCTGAGATAGTTGCGGACGTTATTCAGATCAGCCGCAGTTGCCACTTGGTAGGGGTTGGCTTCTGTGCCTGAACCTCCGGAAAACTGAGCATAAAGTTGCAAAGTAAATACAGCTGCAAACAAGAGGGTTAGCAGCCACGCCTTTTTACAGATAGTCATGTTATCCTCCATACTATCATAATTTTATCTTAAGGTATATTTAAGTCATCTACTTAGGTGCTTTTCAACTAGCTGCAAAGCAATCATAGATCGCCTTATGGTTATCATTTGGCACCAGTTCAACTCCACAAGCCCTTAGAAAGATTCCTTTGGGGGTTGATGAATTCAATTTGCAATTATCATCGTGAACGTACCATGCTTTGCGCAAGGTTCGCTTGTGTTTGATTTTCATAGTAGATTGGTAGTTTGCACGCTGCACCAAAAGCCAGCGTAAAAACAGTTCCTGCGAATCAAGGGAAAGCCCAAGAAACACCAAATCCCGATGAAAGAATAGATGTAGCCAGGTATTTCTGCCTATCCAGAGATCATCTTTCGCTCCGTATAAGCCGAACCTTGATTTTTCTTTATCTGATTCAGCACTGATCATTGATTTGGCAAGAGATATGGAGTTAACATAGTCCTCCAGCCCGATTACTATGCTGGATGGATGTTTCTGATTACCGTGCATGTACCATAAACCAAAGTTATCTACTAGCTCACGAAAATCTTGCTTGGGTACATCTTGCTTATCTTCGTAATCATTGTAACAGTAACTCCAAATTTGCTTTGCCTTATGCTTGAACAAGGCAGGGTTACCATTACCAACTATATGTTCATGCAGGTTCTCCGCTAGCAGCATATCGAAGTTTGTAGTGATTACAGGGATGTTTTTCTTTTTCATGAAGTTAATGAATTGCTTTTGGACTTCATTTTGCCCATTCAAAATGCGATAAGATCCGCTGATCTCCATCCTCATATCGCGTTTTAGTCGTTTAGGGCTTGATTTGGATTTGGGATTATGGTCAAGAGTTCGTAGATTTATCAAACTGGCTATCTCAGGATAGCTAAGATCATATGGCTTATTGGGATCAAGGTAGATCTGCCTTTTATCACATAGCTTTTTCAGCACCGCATCCCAACTGAGAAATCTTCTCTTTTTATCACCCATGCAACTGTCATATTCTCCGCATGCTCCGCAGTCCGGCCTGCCGTTCTCAGCATACAGGTTGATCCCATTCCCAACTACGAAAGCAGTTTTCTTGGGGTCGATCTTGGTCAACAGCTGTTTGAAGTTCATAGTACTTCCAATCTATATCATTTTATAATATGTCATTGCAAAACCAATTTCAACTTCAGCGATCACTAATAGGGCTTAAAATTCGGATATCTACCCCAAACTCTATATCAACAAACAGCTGCAACTTCAACTTTTTCACCTATTGCACAAAGGTCTTTTCTGTCAACCTAAAAATCTGTCTCATCCTTGCTCATCCGTATTTGTCAGCGGACAGGGTAGTGCTTTCCTGGCTCCGGATCGACGATCACAACTGGAATAAGGAGATAGCATGACCGAGTCACTGTTGAACCGAATCAAAGCTCAGTTAGTCAGACATGAAGGTCTGCGGCTTAAACCATACCGCTGTACTGCAGGCAAACTGACAATCGGCATCGGTCGTAATCTGGATGATCGGGGTATCTCCCAGAAAGAGGCCTATGCCATGCTGGAAAGAGATATCCAGGACTGCGAGCAGTGGCTTATCGAAGAGATTCCCGAGATTTACTGTAAGCTCGATGAGGTTCGCCAGTCGGTACTGCTCAATATGTGCTTCAATCTCGGTATTTCCGGGTTGCTTGGCTTCAAAAACACCCTGGCGTTTATCAAAGCCAGAGACTGGGAGCGAGCTGCCAATAACATGCTTGTGTCCCGTTGGGCAAAGCAGGTTGGTCGCAGAGCGATTGAGCTATCCGAGCTGATGAGGAAAGGTAAGTGATCCCCATTCCGGTCGAGACTATTGACCTGCTGGCTGTACTTAACCTGCCAAGGGAGATGGCTGATAACGTTATCTTCAAGGAGCATAAAGGGCTTGTCCTGGAGACCATCAGAAGCCTTGTGTTAGATAATTTTTACCAGGATGCTATACGTAACGACTATCCTGATGATGATCCCTTCCTGATCTCTTTTCGTTTTGGGTTCTGTTTCCTGATGCTGCAGAGCACTTGCGAGTTCCTCAATTTGAAGACTCTGGGCGAAGGAATAGTCAAGACCGTAGGATTAGACCAGTCGGCTACCGAACTGCTCACAGGGAGCGAAATAGACGCATTTAAAGCCAAGCTTGAGCTGAGGGCTCTCACACTGCTTCGGAACTATCTCAATCAAAGTGGCATGGAGCGACTGACTGAGTTGAAACCAAGACTCCCTAAAGTGCTGAGAGCCGGGGTGATCTGATGCCGCAGAGTGACTTCATGAGTCCGGATGAGTTGATGGTCGAGATCTACAGAGCGATCTATGCGGCTCTTGAGAGTCGTTTACATTTGATCGGGAGTGTTATCGATGCCGACTCCCGCAAAGAGATTCTCACTCAGCAGATCTACGATAAAGGCGATTTCTACGGAAACACAGGTTACGTAGTGGAAACCAATGACTCCGGCATGACACTGAGAGTGGGATCGAACGTGAAACACGAACCTTTTGTCTTGGGCGGTAAAGTGCCATCATGGACTCCGATCGCACCTTTGAAGTCATGGGTGGAGCGGAAAGGGCTCTCCTGGACTGATAAAAAGAGTGGGAAACTACTCACTGTGGAGCAGATCGCTCACATGATCCAATCCAAGATCAAGCGGGAAGGCACCCAAGCCCGGAACGTGTTTGCTCAGGTTATCGCTAACCGGGAGCAGTGGATATATCAACAACTCAATTCTATCGAGGTAAGTCTATGAGTGCTCATGAGAAGTTTATCGCAGATCGGAATCGGATAGTGGATGCCCTTAAGTTTTGCGACATTCCCACCATCCAGTTCAACAAAGATAGCATACCAAAGCAGTTACCCTGCGCTATCGTGATATTGGATTCCGAAACAGGCAAGAACGGCACGTCTCGCCAGTTTGTGAATACGGACATAGCCTGGACAGTTTTCCTGATCGTCAATGCGCATAACGTGGATGATCCAGACTCTGACTTGTATCAACTCAAAGAGAGGTTCCGGACTTTCTACATCAAGCTGATGAACCGGGACATTCCCAGTATCGAGTATTACACAAGTCGAATAGATGGCTCTCGCCTGGTTCGGATCGCCAAGATCGACCTGCTGAAGGTCGGCAACGGAGCCTCTTCGTGAGAGTAATGCGTCTGAGTGGCTATAACCTGGCTATCAGCTCTGTGTCTGATCTGATCGAGAACAAGTACAAGCCGGAAGCTATCGACTTATCCAAGTGCCAGAGACTGGGCAAACAGCTTATCTCCAAGGCAGCCGAGAGCAAGAAGACAGTGATGGCACCCTACTCCATGAGCAAGCTGCTCAATCTCCTCGATATGGACGAGTACCACTCCGGCTGTATCGATGCGCTCTCAATGGCAACCGTCATGCAGTTTGAATGCAAGAACAAGCAGGTTGCAGCCTGGATGGAAGCAGCCGAGTTTCCTGCCTGTGAAGACCAGACCACCATCCTTGCCGAGATGATCAAGTTCTATCTCGCCTGCGGCAACGGCTTCCTGATCAAGATGCGCAACCCTCAGGGTCAGTGGATGGGTCTGGAACGTATGCTGCCAAGTGAAGTGCATATCGTGGAGAACTATGACAAGTTCGGCTTCTTTCGCCCCGATTATATCCAGGTGAAGAATAACCAGAAGAAGGACTTCGCTTATGCGGACATAGTACATATCAAGAAGTCCACTCACAGATCAAACGCCTGGGGCCTGGCCTGCCTACCCATTACCATCAACATCGAAATACTCGGAGAGATCAAGATATTTGACTACAACAACTTCAAGAACGGTCTCATGATTGACTATTTCGTAATCGTGGAAGGCGGCACTCTCAGAGACGGAACCGTTACCGATGAGCAGGGCAATGAAGTGCTGACCGATGCCTATACCGAGATCGAGAAGGCACTCACCGAGGTCAAAGGCAATGCCAAGAGCCACTCCACTGTCTTGATCGAGAGTGAGAGCCGGGACGTGAAGATACGCCTGGAACCACTCAGACAGCAGGACAGGGAGGGCGGTTTCCTCAGCCTCAAGAAAGACCTCAGAGAAGGAATCCTCGCTTATCACCGAGTCCCGGCAAGGATCGTGTCACAGCTTATTCCAGGACAGCTTGGTGGCGATAACCGCAGTGATATGGCTATGTTCTACCACTTCGTGATCAAGCCGCTACAGGAGCGACTTGCTCTCACCTTGGCGATAGAATTCAACTACGAGTTCGGCTGGAAGGTCAAACCGGAAGACTTCAACTTCGGTAACCTGACCGAGATTCTGCAATCCGATGATGAACGTCTGTTCATGCAGAATCGGAACTTTGGAAGCAAGTAATCAATGAAACACAAGCACATAGATAACAATAAAATACATACCCAAGGAGGTATCGTGTATCCATTCAAGAAACGAACGATTCGAAAGGGCGAGCTTCGCAACGTAGAAGTCGAGCTGGTCTCGCTCCTCTTTGACGAGATGAACCCTGCCAATCAGAAAGGCTTTGTGGTCAAGAATGCCTCTGGCAGAAGCTTTGAACACAAGATCAACTCCACCAAGTTCAAGAGTGAGACATCGGGCACTTTAGGGAGGCTATACGTCACTCTGATGGAGCCCAACATCCCCGACTCTCAGGGTGACTATTACACTCGGGAAGAGATTCAGAAAGCCTGTGACCACTTTGCCAAGCACGGCTTAGTCGGCAAGTGCGATGTGAACCACAACATGCAGCCTGTCCCTGAGTTTACCGTAGTGGAGAACTACCTACTCAAGACCAGTGACAGAGAGCATTTTCCCGATGCTAAAGTGGGCTCTTGGGTGCAAGTCCTCAAATGCGAAAACCTGCAGAGTGATCTCTGGCAGAAGATCGAAAAGGGCGAGTTCAATGGAGTCTCGATCTATGGCCGAGCCGATGACTACCGCAGAGCTGAAGCAAGCCTGACCGAGATCAAGAATGAGCTCAACAGCTTACGTAAAGTGGCTGAGCACAATAAGAACAGTGAACTTCAGAAAGGCATCACAGCAATCTCTGAGAAGATCACAGAGTTGGAAAAGAACAGCGGTTCGGTCACTGTAACCGATGCAGTCAAGAGCATCGAGAAGAGCCTCAAGGACTTGTCAGTGACCATGTCTCGTGCTATCTCCAAGTCCATACCCGGAGAGCCGGATGTGAACCAGCAGACTACTGACCGGGAAGTATCCATCGATGGTAACAAGATCATGGTCAAGGCTTCGCATCGTGAGATCTACAAGGGCATTGCCGATGTGGACTCCGGCAAAGCCATGAACATCCTCAATCCCAATAACACCTCTCTCTTCATTGATGAAGTGATCGGTTCTCATCCCGGTGATACACTTTCGGATATCACCATTGTGCCACTGCTGAAAGATGAGTCTCTCGACATCGGTCTGGTGGAAGACCTCGTCTTCAAGAACAAGCTCGATGGCGCTCTGACAGCTCAGGACGTGGGTACAGGTGATATATCCATCCCCACCGGGATACTCAATGCTGAGTTCACTCTCGGAAGAGATGTGGTCGAGTTCTACAAGGACAAGTACGGAGAAGATGCCTTTGGAGCCTACGTAGAGAACCACATCGCCAAGAAGACCGAGAAGGCTATCCGTCTCCTGCTCTTCAGAGGTGACAGGGTTTCTGCTACAGCCAAGCTCAAGGCTTTGGACGGTATCATCAAGCTTGCCACTGCCGCTACCAAGGTGACCAATCTCTCCAAAGCTACCTATACCGACTGGGCAAAGCGCTTTGAAGCGGCTCTCTTGGCTTTCTCCGATGAGATGCTCGAGGAGCAGGAGAGCTTCAAGTTCTATGTCAGTCACAAAGATCTGATCCGCATCAGAGCCGAGCTTGCTAAGCGTGAGACCGGAGCCGGAGATCGCCTGCTGCTCGAAGGCGGCAACGTATCCTTTGCGGGTATTCCGGTAAAGCCCCGCCTCATGGCTGATGATTACATCATCGGCGGTCTGCCCAAGTTCATCATCATCGGTTATCGCACTGACGCAGAACTCAAAGTCGAGCATCATGGCGCGGATTGGAAGTACCACTGGTACATCCGTATCCGTCCCGGCATCACCTATCTCGATGGCTTCGTTAAAGTGTTCAAACTCACCACCTAAGCAAGATAAGGAGTATCAATGGATTTTATATTCGCTAATCAGGAGTTTCTCCTCGGCCTAATCTCGGCTATTATCGTCTGGATCGTTTCCCGCTCAACAGGTAAGCTGATCGATAAGACTAAGGTCAATTCGGCTCTGGCAATCATCTTGGATATCGTGCAGGATATCAAGATCAATCCTGCTACCAGAGAACTCGATGACTATGCCAAGAAGCAGTTGGCAGTCGAGAGAGCTACTAAAGCTCTTCCGGCTAAGCAGACTAACCTCGTGCTCAAAGTATTTGGAACCATCGGTGGCGCTATTGAGTACGTATTCCACAACCGTAAGTGGCTCTTCAGTATCGGCAAAGCCATCAAAGGAGTATTCTGATGCCGCAATACATCTCTCAACCGACCTACCCAGCAGATATGTCCCCGGATGATCTGAAGTTCGCCAATCTCATGGACGTATTGGTTGCCGATAACGTCTATTTCGGAGTAGGCAGCTATGACACGGAAGGGGTTAACACGCTATATGCCACCCAACCGGATGTTAAAGCTGAGTTAACCACCAACTTTAGCCTCTTGGGTGAGCTTGCCGAGAAGCCGGGTAAGGCAGACTCCAAAATCACCAAGCTCAAGACCCGGAACTATACGATACCCGGAAAGAGAACCAGTACGGTGGAGCTTACGATTGCCGGGCTCTCTACGGCGCAGAAGAACTACTTGGAGAGTCACGGCTTCATGAGCCAGGACGTAACCATAGTCGTAGTTTCCAAAGGCTTTGATAGAGTCGTCATCTTCAATGGTATGCGCTGGACTGTGGACTGGTCGGGAGAAGCCGATGGTCTGTTTTCGGTAATTATCTCCACAGAGTTCTCCGGAACCACCGCAGGCAGGATCTACCTGCGAAAAGACATACCTCCGGGGGTGTAAGATCGCATCCCTACGTAAATACGATATGAATCAAGGAGCTGTTATGGATTGCCGATGCAAACCTGAAATCAAACAGAAAATCGATAGCCTGCATTCTGAAATCTACGGCAATGGCAACAGCAGCAAATCTCTGATAACCAGAATGGCGAAGGTGGAGACGAACATGAAGCTGCTTCTAACCGTCTCCACTTCCCAGTTCTTTTTGTTGTTGGGCGTTGCCATCAAGATGTTTTTCGGACAATAAGAAAAGGATAATTCTATGAAGCGAGAAGTAACACTCAGCTATAACCAACTGCGGCAAATACTATGTCTCACGATCTCGAACAAGACCTTGAAAGCCAAGCTTGAGGACTTTCTTTCCGGCAAGCTGACCAAGCTAAGTGAAGTGGAGCTACTTGAACTAATCAGTGATTCGGAAGCCGATAAAGAGTTGATCAGGATCATCTCCAAGCAGGACCCGGACACCATGGATGCACTTGATGCACTGGAGCATATCTCCGCTTTTTTCGTCTATATCAGAGCCAACAAAGACAGGTTCAAAAGTTGGCTCGGGAGTTTCGGATTAGCGGTGACCACCGAAGCAAATACCCCTACGAGAGGTTCGAAATGAT
>Ga0116148_1002731_pt1 | contig 17040 bp, 8 predicted proteins | sample AD_UKC055_MetaG_FD_89786 | JGI IMG/M metagenome (GOLD analysis project Ga0116148, IMG submission 89786) | Active sludge microbial communities of municipal wastewater-treating anaerobic digesters from USA - AD_UKC055_MetaG | ecosystem: Engineered > Bioreactor > Anaerobic > Digestate | place: USA... | reverse complement strand
CCAGCCGGTTCGCTGGGCGCTTTTCACGGACGCGGCGCCGTTCGTGGTCGAGGGGCGGACGATGTACCAGTTGACGCCGCCGGCGGAGCTGGAGTTTGCGGTGCCCGAAGGGGCGACGCGTGTGCGGGTAGAGGTGGCGCTCCGCCCCGGCTGCTACGATGGCGATGGCAACTCGGATGGCGTGGGCTTCACCTGGGTGTTGCGCGGCGCCGACGGAGTGGAGCGCGTCATCATGCACGAGTACCTGAATCCGCGCGATCATGCCGGGCACCGCGGCATCCTGCCTCGGGAGCTGGTGCTCCCGCCGGGCGCGGGGCGGGGGCTGATCTTGCGCACGGATCACGGTCCGGCCGGCGATGGCGCCTGGGACTGGCCGATGGTGGGAAATCTCCGAGTCGAGTGATCCGGGGCGCGGGAGCGCCTTTGTTTTTCGGGAATGCCCCACAAGGCAGTCGTTTTGTGGGGAGTTTGTTTTTGCATGCTGATAGTGAAAAGTCGTTTACAGGTAGCCTGTCTGTGGCAATACCGCCAGACGGCCCGCCAATCACCAGTTTTACCGCGTAAAGAATCCCCATGAACTTGCCCCGCCTGTCTCCGTTGAGCGCCCCTGTGTCGGGGGTGTTTCGTCTCGTGTCGCTGTTGTGCCTCGCGCTGCCGCTGCTGGCGCTGCCCATCGGCGCGGGCCGGGTGCGCTTCGAGGTGAGCGACACCGGCCCGGGCATCGCGGCGGCGGATCTGGCGCGGATCTTCCAGCCGTTCACCCAGCTTCCGAACGGCGGCGCGCCGGCCGAGGGCGGCACCGGGCTCGGGCTGGCGATCGCGCAGCGGCTGGTCGCCCTGCTCGGTGGGCGGCTCGAGGTGGCGAGCGCGGTGGGGCAGGGCAGCCGTTTCTGGTTCGAGCTGGAGCTGGCCGGTGCCGGCGTCCCGGTGCGAGGGACGGGGCCGGAGCCGTCATGTCGGAAGGTTGGCTACGACGGGCCGCGGCGCCGCGTGCTGGCGGTGGACGATGTGGAGGCCAACCGCCGGCTCTTCACCGATCTGCTCGCGCCGCTCGGGTTCGAGGTCGTCGAGGCCGGATCGGCGGCGGAGACGATGGCGCGTCTCGGGTCGTTCCGTCCCGATCTCGTGCTGCTCGACCTGCGGCTGCCCGACTCCGACGGGTTCGCCCTCGCGCGGCGGCTGCGCGCCGACCCGCGGCTGGAGGGCGTGAAGATCCTCGCGGCCTCGGCGTCGGTCTTCAACCAGGACCCCGCGGCGGCGCTGGCGGCCGGCTGCGACGGCTTCATCGCCAAGCCGTTCCTGCCGGAGGAGTTCTTTTCCCGGATCGGCGAGCTGCTCGCGCTCACATGGCGCGAAACTGCGGAGACGCCGGCGGCGACGGCCGAGCCGCTCGATCCGGCGCTGCTCGGCGCGCTGCGGACGGCGGCGGCGGCGGGCGACATCGTGGCGGTGCGCGAGGCGTTCGGGCGGCTGCGCGAGCGGCACCCGCAGGCGGCCGCGCTTGCGCCGTTGGCGCGCGCCATCGAGAGCTTCGACACCGACGGGCTGGTCCGACTGGCCGGGCCGGCGGCCGGTCCCTCCCCAAAATCATGAAAAGCAACGACGGCACCCCGCGCATCCTGATTGTGGACGACACGCCTGCGAACCTCTCGCTGCTGGTGGATGCGCTGCAGGGGGCGGGCTACCGGCCGCTGGTTGCCACGAGCGGCGAGCGGGCGCTCCAGTTGCTGGCTCAGCCGCCGCTGCCCGCCCTCGTGTTGCTCGACATGCGCATGCCCGGGCTCGACGGGCTGGCGGTGTGCGCGCGGCTTCAGGCGCACCCGCGGTGGCGCGAGATTCCGGTGATCTTCATGACGGCCGTCGAGGAGCCGGAGCAGAAGGTGGCGGCGTTCGCCGCGGGGGCGGTCGATTACGTGACGAAGCCGTTCCACGCCGAGGAGGTGCTTGCGCGCATCGGCACGCACCTGCGGCTGAAGGCGCTGCAGCGCGCCCTGGCGGAGGAGCTCGCCTGGCGCGCGGATACGGAGCGCACCTTGCGCGCGTCGCTGACGCAGGCCGTGATCGTGGCCGCGCGCGACGGAGCGCTGCTTTTCCACACGCCGCGCGCGGCGCAGTTGCTCCAGCGGCATTGCGGCTGGAGCGAGACCGTCGAGCCGACGCTGCCGCCGCCGTTGGCGAAGCTGGCCGCTGGCGGGCGCAGCACCCAGGAGACAATCACGGGTGCGATCGGCACGCTGGAAGTGCGCCTGGTGGCCGGCGGCGACGAGGAGCTGGTCACGTTGCTGCTCGAGGAGCGGCGTCCGTCCGGCGACTACGCGCCGCTGCGGGCGCTCGGCCTGAGCGAGCGCGAGGCGGAGGTGCTGTTCTGGATCAGCGAGGGAAAATCCAATCCGGAGATCGCGCTGATCATCGGGGCTGCCGCGGGCACGGTGAAGAAGCACGTCGAGAACCTGCTGGCGAAGCTCGGCGTGGAGAACCGCGCGGCCGCGATGCGGCTGGCGTTGGAGAAGCTGCGGTAGCGGGCGAGGCCGGCCCTAGAATCTACGGGACTGCCTACGCCGACCGGCGTATGCACAGGTCGGTTTCTATGTGGTAACGTTGGGCAAACGATCGGCGTCCGCCGGTCGAGAACTTCGCTACACGATGAAACACTTCCCGATCTTCCGCCGGCAGGGGATTCGACTGCTGGTATCGTTTGTCCTGGCTTGCGCGAGTCCGTTGGCCCGGGCTGCCGATCATACGATCGATGCCTGGACGGATGGGCGGCTGGCGGCGGGGCTGCCGGGCGTTGCGACGGGCGATACGCTGGTGCTTCCGGCGGCGGCCGCGGCGGGCACCGTCCTCACGATACCCTCGCATCTCAGCAGCCTGACGATTCGGGGGCGGGCGGACTATACCGACCTGACGGTGAAAGTGGAGGCGGCCCACCCCGGACTTGCGCTCACGATCGAGGGGTTTTCAGCGACGGCCGGAGCCGGTGAGGCGGCTCTGGAGTTCGGGAACGCGACGACGAGCAATCAATTGACGTTCGCAGGAGCTAACTCGCTGGTGGGCGCGTCTGGGTATGCTGGGTTGCAGGTGCCGTTCGGTTCCGGGGTGACGGTGGGTGGCACCGGTTCGCTTCTGGCGAAGGGGGCGGGCGGCGGCGCCGGAATCGGCAGCGCCGCCGGTCGGAAAGGAAGCGGGACGATCACGATTGCCGCGGGCAATATCACCGCGGTCGGCGGAGGACCGGCCGTGGAAGATGATACGGGTGGGGCCGGTATCGGCACCGGTTGTGCAAATGGCCCTACGGGCGACATCGTGATCCTCGGCGGTACGATCCATGCCACCGGCGGTTCGGGGGACAATGGCGGAGCGGGTATCGGACTCGGGGGCCGCTCGGGTTCGGGCGGTACGATTTCGATCCGCAATGCAAACGTGACCGCCATCGCCTATGGCGGCGGAGCGGGTATCGGGGGGGGCTCTTGTTCCGGCGGCACTGAAGTGTCGATCTACGGCAGTACCATCGCCGCGGTCGGCGGAGCCGGTGCCTCGGGAATTGGTGGTGGCTTCAGGGGCACCGGCGTGCAGATCACGATCAGCGACAGCACGGTCGAGGCGGAAGGGGGCAGTTTGACGATCGACGATGATACATACGGAGGCGCCGGGATCGGCAGCGCTGGTTGTGGAGGAGGCAAGGCCATCCAGATTACGGGAGGGACGATCACTGCCCGAGGGGCGGTGTGGAGCGCGGGCATCGGCAGCGGCAGCGAAGGCGGTTGCCCAGAGATCAAGATCTGCGACGCCCACATCACAGCTGTGGGCGGCACGGGCGGCGCTGGCATCGGTACCGGGTACAAGGGCGGGTGCGAGGTGCTGGAGGTGTTGGGCGCCAGTATCATCGACGCCACGGGCGGTACCGGCGGCGCGGGGATCGGCTGCGGGCAAGTCGGTGGGTGTCGCACCATCAGGCTCCGTGCGGGGGATATCACGGCCACAGGCGGTGCCGGTGCAGACGACATCGGGATCGGCGCCGACTGTAGCGCGATCGGGATGCCAATCTCGCGGTGGGCGGCGGCGGTGGTCCACGCGGCGACCGTCACGCTCACGCCGTTGGAGGTCGACACGGGAGAGGTCGCGGCCGTTTCCGGAGTGGAGACCGCCGCCGGGGAGATTCTGTGCAGTGGCAGCAGCGTCATCAGCACCCGCGGGTTCGTGTATGCGACGGTCGCGGCTCTACCGGACGCAGCTTGTGTTTGCCGTGCCGGAGGGCGGCGGGTGCGATGTCAGCATGGAAATCCCGTGGAAGGAGGCTGATAAAAATGCGCGTATTCATCGTTGACGACGAACAGCATTGTTTGGACGAGTTCAAATGGCTGCTGCACAAATACCCCGACATTGAAGTAATGGGCATGTTTTCCGACCCGAACGCCGCCCTTGTCGCCGCAGCGGAGGGCTGCCCCGACGCGGCCTTTCTGGACATCGACATGCCGGGTCTTACGGGGCTTGAGCTGGCGCTGAAAATTCAGGCGGCGTGCCCCGGCATCGTCGTGATATTCGTCACGGCCCACGCCCAATACGCGCTGGAAGCGTTCCGCACCTTCCCGCTGGACTTCCTGCTCAAACCCGTAAAGGAAGCGCGGCTGGACGAAACCATAGAGCATCTGCGCGCGCAGCATAAGCTCCTGAACCGCGCGTCCGCGCCGGACAGCCGCGTAAAAATTCGCTGCTTCGGAGCCTTTGAGCTGCTTGCCGCCGAGGAAGTCAAATGGGAAACCCGCAGGGCGCGGGAGCTTTTCCTCTACCTCATCGACCTGCGCGGCGCGGCCCCCGCGAAGGATGAAATCCTGCGCGCCCTGTTTGACGATCAGGACAGCAAAGGCGCGGCGGCCAACCTGCGCATAACCATCTACCGGCTCCGCAGCCTGCTCTGTACGCTGGACGCGGAGGGAAAACACCTGAAAATGGGCGACGATTACCGCCTGACCATCGCGCCCGGCGTGTGCGACTACACGGATTTTATGGCCTTTGCCGAGGGCAATCCCGTTATATCCGCGAAAAACGCGGTGGAGGCGGCGCGCGCCCTGAACTTGTATACGGGGCCGTACTTGGAGGGCGAGGGCTGCGAATGGGCGCAGGAAAGCGCCCGTGAAGCGGAAGCCGAATACGAGCGCATCGCGCTGGGGCTGGCCGCGTGCCACAGGCTGGCGGGCCGCGCCCCCGAAGCGGAGAACATATTGAACGCGCTGCTGGCGCGGAACCCGCTGTCCGCCGACGGCTACGAGGCGCTTTTAGACATTTACATGGAGGGCGGCAACCGCGCCGCCTATTGCGAACGGTTTGAGCAATACGCCCGCGTGCTGAAAAAGGAGTTTCGCGTCAGGCCGCAGGCCAAATACCGGGAGCATTTCGACCGCGTGAGGCGCATGAAAACCACCGTCTGACACGCCGAAAAATTTTTTGAAAATATTTTTTTGAAAGACCGCTTGAAAAGGGCAAAACGCCCCTGAAAAGCGGTCTTTTTGCGTTCGCGCGAACCTGAAAACCCGCATGAAACGGGCGTTTTTGAGTTTGTAACGTTTTGTAACGCCCCCATGTTAAAGTAAGCGCAGTATGAAGAAAAGGAGGGATTTTTCATGCGCGTGATGATCGTGGACGATGAAGCCCCGTGTTTGAGCGAGATGGTTTACTGGCTCTCCCGCTATGGCGCGGTGGAGATCGTGGGCGCGTTTACGGCGTCGGCGTCGGCGCTGGAAGCCGCGCAGAGCGCCCGGCCGGACGTGTTTTTCCTTGACCTGTCCATGCCGAAAATGAGCGGCGCGGAACTGGCGAAAAAGATACTTGCGCAAAACCCCGCGGCCCGCATCGTGTTCGTGACGGCGTATGCCAAAGAGCTTGAAAGCGCGAAAGGGATACCGGCTTTCGGAACCATCCTGAAGCCGGTGGACGGCGCGAAGCTGGACGAACTGATGGAACGGCTGCGGGCAAGCCCGCCTGAACCAAAACGGGACGCGAAAGCATAACCCTAATTTTTGAGAAAGAAGGTGTGTTTCATGAAGAAAAAAATTCTGGCGTGGCTGCTGTGCCTGGTGATGGTGCTGACGATAGCGCCGCTACCGGCGGCCTACGCCGCCGACGGCGACCCCACAACCTTTGTTTTGAGTAACGAGGAAGGAGGGCTAATCGACCATCTGATTGCGGCGGGGTATGGAACCAACAATATGTATGAACTTCTGGCAAATTTGCAGGAAACATCGGGCGGCGTGATTACAGATGAATTTCTTGAAACGCTTGCCGCCTGCCCCGCCGGAAGCGAGATATTCACGGTTCCGTTAAGCGGCTTTGGCGGTGATAACAATCCCGTGTGCGTTAATACGGACGGAACGCTTAGCATACAACCGATTTTCGGGCGTGATTATTACGGCGATACGGGCTATTCCACCTACCCGCCCGATATTTCCGGAGCAGGGCGTGAGATATTTACCTATGCTGACAATCCGGCGTATTACATCGACGCAGGTGAGAATGTGGGCGGTGGAAGATACCATGCCTTTGCCATCGCGTGGGCGCAGGCCCTCACCGTCGCAGGTACGGCCACGGACGATACCGCCATCCTGCAAATCGACAACAAGACGCCCTCCGCGCGGGATAAGACGTGGGAAATCAATGTCACCAGCGGCACGGTCAAGGCGGGCCTTGCCAAAGCCGACGTGACGCTGACCGGGCTTCCCGCCGGGCTGGACTACACCGCCGCCAAGGGCGTGGGCAACACCATCGTTATCACGCTCACCGGCGCGGCCAATGTAGCCCTGGCCGCCGACGCGAATATCACGGCGGTCATCAAGGGCAGCGCCGTCACCGAAGCCGGCGCGCTGGATTCGGCGAACATAGCGCTCAAGCTGTGGTACATAGGGCCGGGCACGACGTTTGTTATAAGCAGCGAGCTTGGCACGGGCTATGGCGGGCTAATTGACGCGCTTGTAGCTGCGGGCCACGGCGGTGATACGATGTATGAAGTGCTGGAGCTTTTACAGCCTGATTTCAGCGGCGTTATCACCGAGCGTTTTATGAAAACGCTGCGGTCTACTCCTGCAAACAGCGAAGTGTTCGACGATGCCGCCTCCTTGAGCAATTTTGCCTTGACGAATAATCCGATAGGAGTCAACGCGGACGGAACGCTTAGAATAAACCCCATATTCGGACGGGATCATGTCGGCGACACCGGCTATACCACGGCCGAAAGCTATCAAAATGGCGTGGGCTTTGTGTGGGCCACATCCGTAGATAGCGAGGCTTATTTGATTTTTGCAGGCGAACGTGAAGTCGGCATCAGCAACTACTACGCCTTCGCCGTCGCCTGGATGCCCAGCACAGTGCCGACCTTCATGTTGAGCAATGAAGAGAGCGGCCTGATCGACCAACTGATAGCGGCAGGGCATGGCGCCGACAGCCTCTACGAAGTCTTGCAGCTCTTGCAGCCCGTTTCGGGCGGCGCGATTCCTGCCGACTTTATGGCCGCGCTCGCCGCCTGCCCCGTTGGCTGCGATGCCAAGACCGCCGACTTGAGCAACTTTGCTGATGCCAGCAACAATCCGATTGGCATCGGTGCGGATGGAAATATCATCGTTGCGCAGATTTACGGACGCGATTATGACGGGAGTGCGGGCTTTACCACCGGCACCGGGACTCTCGCGGGCGTTGGCAACGTGCGGTTCACCGCCGCCGGCAGCGAAGGTGATTTTCTCGATGCAGGGACAAAAACCGACGGAGGTGTAACTTATTACTACAAAGCCTTCGCCATCGCCTGGATGTCCACGGGCGGCGGCGATCCCGGCCCCGTGGCCCCGACCGTCGTAACCAATGACGCATCGGGCATCACAACCTCCGGCGCAACGCTGGGCGGCAACGTCACGGCAAGCGGCGGCGCGACGGTCACGGAGCGCGGCTTTGTGTACGGTTCGTCGGCCAATCCTACCATCGGCGGCGCGGGCGTTACGAAAGTGACCGTTGGCGACGGCACGGGCAGCTTCAATACGGCCATCACCGGCCTTGCGGCCAGTACGCCCTACCATGTGCGCGCCTATGCGACGAATGCCGCCGGCACCAGCTATGGCAGCGACGTGAGCTTCACCACCAGCGCCGCCGACACAACCGCGCCCGCTGCGCCCACGATCACGGTTGGCGCGGGCTCGACGACGGACAACACTCCGACCGTGGGCGGAACTGCCGAGGCCGGCAGCACGGTCACCCTCTACGTCGACGGTGTCGCCTGCGGCACGACGGTTGCGGCCGGCGACGGGAGCTGGGCCTTCACGCTCCCGGCCGCTGTGGCCGACGGCAACCACTCGGTCACCGCGACAGCCACCGACGCGGCCGGCAACACCAGTGCCGCCTCCGGCGGCACCCGGTTGACCGTCGCCGCCGTCAGCTTCGCGGCGCTATCGGCGCGTGCGCATGCCGGAGCGGGCGAGGAGACGTTGATCCTGGGCTTCGTGTTTGCCGGAAACGGGAAGTCGACGCTGGTGCGCGGCGTGGGCCCCGGACTGGCGGACGCGGTCGCCGATCATCTGGCCGATCCGCAGCTGCGCCTGTACGCGGCGGACGGCACGCCGGTTGCGGACAACGACGATTGGGCGGGCACGCCTGCGCTCTCCGATGCGTTTGCCCGGACTGGCGCCGGTGCGCTCGCGGCGGATTCGAAGGATGCTGCCTTGCTGGCCACGCTGCCCGGGCGCTTGTATACGGCGCACGTGAGTGGTGCGGCCGGTGGCGACGGCGTGGCATTGGCTGAGGCGTATGATGCCGATTTGGCGGATACCGGCGGGCGCCTTGCGGCGCTGTCCGTACGCAGCCGTGTGGGCACGGGCGACGACATCCTGATCGCCGGATTTGTGATCACTGGCGAGGCACCGAAGCGTGTGGTGGTGCGAGGCGTGGGCCCCGGACTGGCTGGCGCCGTGGCGTCTCCGCTCGCAGATCCGGAGCTCCATGTCTGGAAGCTCAACACCGCGACGGGCGACTGGGTGGTCGTGGGAGAAAACGACGATTGGGACAGCACGCCGGCGACGGCGGACTTGTTCGAGTCGCTTGGCATGGGCGCTCTGGTTGCGGGTTCGAAAGACGCGGCGTTGGTGTTGATGCTGGAGCCGGGCATCTACACGGCGCAGATGCGTGGGGTGGGCGGCGCGACGGGCGTCGGCCTGATGGAGCTCTACGAGGCGCAGTAAAGGTGGTGTCCGCCGGCCGTGGGCCGTGAGGTTTCCCAAAAACAAAGCGCCCGGCATTATTGCCGGGCGTTTTGCTGTCTGCACGTCACGAAGGGGATGCGGCGGCTTTCAAGGGCGGGCACGCTCTGGGCGAAGGGAAAATGCAAAATGATGTAAAAGAAAACTTGTTGCGTTAATGATGTAAAAGAAAACTTGTTGCGTTAACGGGCCCTCGCCAACGTCGCGCTCCGACAGCCAGCCGGAAGCCTTCTGGTCCTCGGCTCAATTTTTACAAACCACTACTCCCTATGTCCTCGTTTCTGGCCATGTTTCGTCGCGCGCAACGGTCCGTCGGCTTGCTCCTGCTCGGGCTGTTGCCCGTGCTCTCCGGGGCCCAAGTCTTCAACGATACTTATAAACCCAACCTGTGGGATGGCGGCGTCAAGGCGATGGCGCTCCAGCCGGATGGCATGCTGGTGATCGGCGGCACGTTTCAACACGCCGACACGCGTATCGCCCGCAATCGCATCGCCCGCCTCAACGAGGATGGCTGGGTGGATCCGACCTTCGACCCCGATGCCAATGGCGAGGTCTTGGCGCTGGCGGTGCAGACGGACGGAAAGATTCTAGTGGGCGGCAGCTTCACCACGGTGGGCGGGCAGGCCCGTTCGTACCTCGCGCGGCTTGCGCCGGACGGCACGGTCGATCCGAGTTTTATCGCGACGGTCGATGGGGCAGTGCGGGCGCTGGCGCTCCTGCCCGACGGGAAAATCTGGGTGGGCGGGTCTTTCAATCAAGTCAACGGCGTCGCCTGCGCGGCGCTGGCCCTGCTCGACGCCGGCGGCGCGCTCGCGACCGAGCGCGACAATCTGGGCGCGGTGACGTGGACATACGGGTCGCCGTTCGATGAAAGCCATGGGGCCAACTACGGTGTCGCCCGACTGCTGCGCACAAGCGCGAACCGGGTCGTAGTGGTGGCTGGGGAAACCTCCTCGTCGGCGAGTCTCTTGTGGCGGATGGGCGCCGATGGCCGGCGGGACACCGGGTTTGTGGCGCCGTCCGTCGACGCGATCTATGCGATGGCCGAGCAGTCAACGGGGAAGCTGGTGATCGGCGGCGCGTTCCTCTCCGTCGGCAGCGATGCCACGCGGCAACGTCTCGCGCGGCTCAACATCGACGGCACGCTCGATACGAGCTTCACGCAGCCGCCTTTTTCCTCGGGGGTCGATGCGGTGCTGGTCCTCCCGGACGATCGCATTCTCGCCACCAGCCCGGGGTTCAATTCGAAGTTTCAATGCATGGGCGCGGAGGGTGACGTGGAGTTCACCTTCGAGGCGCCGCTGAGCGTGTTTATGTCGGCGGCGACGCCGACGGCGCTGGTGCGCCAGCCCGACGGCAAGATCATCGTCAATGCCGGACAACAGGGCCTCACGCGGCTCAACGCCGACGGCTCGCTCGACACCTCGACCCAAGCGTTGGACCTGTGGGTTACGGGTGGCGGCGCCTACGGTAAGCTCGGCCTCGGTTCCTATGGTGGCACCGGCGATCAGGTGGAAGTGCTGAAGCGGGTGGCGGGCGCCAAGGCCGTGGCCGTGGGTGGGCAGCACCTGCTTTTCGCCAAGGATGACGGCACGCTCTGGGGGGCCGGGCGCAACGATCAGGGCCAGCTGGGCGTCGATCCGACGACGTTGGCCTACACTTCCGACGGGCAGCCGCGGCAGGTGGCGGGCGTGACCGACGTGGCCACCGTGGTGGCGGGTAGCAATCACAGTTTCTTCATCAAAACCGATGGTACGCTCTGGGCCATGGGCGATAACACCGGCGGCAAACTCGGCAATCGCAACACGACCGACCAGTACGCCCCCGTGCAGATCGCCACCGGCGTGGCGGCGGTGGCGGCCGGCGTGGACCACAGCCTGTACGTGACCACCAGTGGCGATCTCTATGCGATGGGCAGCAACACGCACGGCCAGTTGGGCACTTCGTCCTACACCACCACGCCGATGCTCGTCGCGACGGGTGTGAAGGCGGTGGCGGCGGGCGACTACTTCAGTCTTTACCTGAAAACCGACGGCACCCTCTACGGCATGGGCCAGAACAGCAGCGGCCAGCTCGGGCAGGGCGATACGACCAACCGCGGCACGCCGGCGCTGATCGCGACTGGAGTCTCCACCATGGCGGCCGGCGCCGCCCACAGCGCCTTCGTCACGACGGAAGGCTACCTGATGACGATGGGCTACAACGCCTCCGGCCAGCTGGGTTATTCCGTGGCCGACACCACCACGCCCCAGCGCGTGGCGGGGCTGATCCAGGCCGCCCAGGTGGCCTGCGGTTTTGGTTACACGGTCTTCCTGAAAAGCGACGGCACGCTCTGGGGCATGGGCGACTTGAGCGATGGCGCGCTGGGCGTGGGGCGCCGGGCGGAAAGTAACACCTTCACGCCGGTGAAAATCGCGCACTACGTCCGGGCCTTGGCGGCGAAAAACGACCTAACGGCCATTCTCACGCGGGGCGACGCCGCCCTGCCCGGCCGCCGCGTGACCATCCAGACGCCGCCGCAGACCGCCACCGTGGCGGCGGGCGCCGCGCACACGTTGTCGGTCACGGCGACGGGAGCGGGCACGTTGACCTACCAATGGTATAAGGTGGGCGGTCCCTTTGGCGGCGGGCTGCTTTTCGCCACGCAACCGACCTATGCGATCCCCAGTTTCTCGGCGAGCGACGCCGGCGCCTACTACGTCGAGGTGACCAACGATTGGGGCACGGTCGCGAGCGCGCAGGCGGTGCTCACGCTGGAAGGCCCCTCGCCGGTCCAGGCGAAGTTCGACTCCTACGTGCCGCCGACCGACGGCACCTACTACACGGGCGAGGTGTTGGAGGTTAAAGTCCTCTTCGACCAAGTCGTGGCGGTGACCGGCACGCCGCAACTGGCGCTCACCATCGGGACGCAGACGCGCTACGCCGACTATGTGGCGGGCAGCACGCCGACGGGTGGCTACGGCCTCACCTTCCGCTACACGCTGACTGCGGCGGACAGCGACGCCGATGGCATCGCCATCGTCTCGCCCCTCGTGCTCAATGGCGGGTCGATCAAGGATCAGCAGGGCGTCGACGCGCTGTTGACCTTCACGCCCATCGCCCTGGCCAAGGTGAAGGTCGTGGCCGGGGCCATCCCCGGGCCGATGGTTTCCTCGCCGCAAAACGTGGCCATTCCCGTGGGTATGACGGCGACCTTCACGGTCTCGGCCAACGGGGTCGGCACGCTGACGTACCGCTGGGAGTACTCGACGGACAGTGGCGGCTCGTGGAAAGCGTTGCCGGCGTCCGGGGTGCCGGAATCGGGCGCCGACACCCACCAGCTTTCCGTGATCGGCCAGGAGAGCCTGGACGGCCGGCAGTACCGCTGCGTGGTCACGGACGCCAACAATAGCACCACGTCCTCGGCGGCGACGCTGACCGTCAACCCCATCATCGCGGTGCAGCCGATGGATCAAAGCATCCCGCTGGGAACCACTGCGTCTTTCCGGCTCGTGGTCCAGCCGGCGCTCCAGGCGCAGGCGACTTACGAGTGGCAGGTTTTGCGTCCAGGCGCGGAGGCTTGGCAGATCGCGGCTTTCTCGTCGGTAGGCGCGGATGGCGCCGCGTATTTGAGCGCGCTCGGTGCGACGACGGGCACGAAGTACCGTTGCGTGGTGAGCCTCACGGGTGGAACCTCCGTGACTTCGCGGGAGGCCACCCTGACGATCACCGGACAAGAGACGGCGATCATTACTCAGCCGGCGGATCAAACGGTGGCGGTGGGCGCCACGGCGGAGTTCAAGGTGCAGGTGCATGCGGCAGTCCGGAGCAATGCGCCGACCTACCAGTGGTACCGGAAGCTCGCCGGGGCCGATTCCTCTTGGACGGAGCTGCGCGATGGCCAGTCCAACGAGCCCTACACGGGCACACAGACGGATACCTTGGTGATGAGCGCGCGGTTGTTCAACTCGGGGGCGGTTTACCAATGCCGGGTGCAGTGGAGCACCTATAGCGCAACTTCCGCAGATGCGCTCCTCACGGTGACCTCCGTGGAGGACAACACGCTCATTGCCGAGCAACCGGCCGATCAGAGCATACCGGTCGGGACGACGACCTCTTTCACCTTGCGGGCCCGGAGCGACATTCGCAGCACGGCCATCTACGAGTGGCAGGTTTGGCAGCCTAAGTACGCCGAGTGGCGCCCCACGGCGCAGGCCGGCGTGATGTCCCGCGATCGGCCCGACGGGTACGCCTTTGTTTATGCGTTCAATTATGAGTCGGGCACAAAGTTCCGGTGTTATGTCAGCGCCGATGGCCGTACGATGCTGTCGCGGGAAGCGACGCTCACGCGGACGCCGGAAGCGTCGGCGATCATCGGTCAGCCGACGGACCAGACGGTGTCCGTGGGGGCCACGGCGGAGTTCAAGGTGCAGATGCATGCGGCGGTGCCCGGCGCTGCGCCGACCTACCAGTGGTATAAGATGGCTCCGGACGCCGTGTACTGGACGGAGCTGACGGATGACCAGCCGGACGAACCGTACACCGGGGTTCACACGGACACGTTGGCGGTGGGCGCGCGGTTGTTCAACTCGGGCACGCGGTACTTCTGTCAGGTGCGTTGGGGAGAGCAGCTATATAGCACCCTCTCCACGAAAGCGGTGCTCACGGTGACCTCCGTGGAGGACAACACCCTCATCGCCGAACAACCGGCCGATCAGAGCATACCGGTCGGGACGACGACGTACTTCACCCTGCAGGTGCGCGCCGAGCTGAAGGACAAGGCCATCTATGAATGGCAGCTTTGGGATTCCAGCAACTCCCGCTGGCTGCACACGGCGCAGGCCGGCGTGATGTGGGATGGCACCCCCTTCGTGTATGCGTTCAACTATCCTTCGGGCACGAAATTCCGGTGCCAGGTCAGCGCCAATGGCGGCACGATGCTGTCGCGGGAAGCGACGCTCACGCGGACGCCGGAAGCGTCGGCGATCATTGGTCAGCCGGTGGACCAAACAGTGGCGGTGGGAGCCACGGTGGAGTTCAAGGTGCAGGTGCATGCGGCGGTGCGGAGAGAGTCGCCGACCTACCAGTGGTACAAAAAGCTTTCGGGTGCAACGGACTGGACGTTGCTCGCCGAAGGGCGAGACAACGAGCCGTACACGGGTGTCAACACGGACACGTTGGTGATGAGCGCGCGTTTGTTTAACACGGGCGCCCAGTACTTCTGCCAGATATATTGGGGCGATCAGTTGTATAGCACCCGCTCCACCCCCGCCACGCTCACAGTGACGCCCCCGCCGCCGGAGATCGCTCGGCAGCCGGAAAACCAAAAAGCCCAACTGGGTGGCGATGTCACCTTCTCCGTCGGACTCACCGATCCGACCGGCTATACCTTCCAATGGCAATATTCCGACGATCATGGGGCGACATGGCGTTTGCTGGGAAGTTCGCCCTTCCGCGGCCGCAGGGCGGCGCGGACGGCGGCGGATATCGCCGGGTTGAGCTACACCGGCGCCAATACGAGCGAGCTGACCATCAACAGCGTCACCCTCGCGCTCTATGGCTACCAATTCCGCTGCTTGGTGAGCAATGGCGTGGAGACCGTCACGAGTGGCGTGTCTATGCTCACTCTCCCCTGGAGCCAATTTTCTGCCTTGTCGGCGCGTGCGCCAGCTGGGACGGGCGAGCAGACGCTGATCCTGGGCTTCGTATTTGCCGGCGGCGGGAAACCGACGCTGGTGCGCGGAGTGGGCCCTGGAATCTCGACGGTGAGCGGGTACATGCGGGATCCGCAGTTGCGGCTCTACACGGCGAGTGGCGTCGAGGTGGCGAGCAACGATGACTGGGCTGGCTCCAGCGAATTGTCGGACGCGTTTGTGCGAACGGGCGCGGGAGCACTGGATCCTGCCTCGAAAGACGCGGCACTGTTCGAGAATCTGACAGGCAACGTTTACACGGCACATGTGAGCGGTGCGGCTGGCACGACCGGCGTGGCGCTGGCAGAGGCGTACGATGCAAGTCTCGGCGACAAGACGAAGCGATTGACGGCGCTATCGGTGCGCAACCAGGTGGGCGTGGACGATGCGATTCTGATCGCGGGTTTCGTGATCAGTGGCGATGTGCCGAAGCGGGTCGTCGTGCGTGGCGTGGGGCCCGGAATCTCGACGGTGAGCGGCTATCTGCGCGACCCGCAGTTGCAGGTGTGGCGGCTCAACACGTTGGTCACTCCTGCGAAATGGGAACTGGTTGGCGAGAACGATGACTGGGACCACACGGCGACGACGGCGGCGTTGTTCAAATCCGTGGGCATGGGCGAGCTGGCGAGCGACTCGAAGGATGCGGCGCTGGTGCTGACGCTGGAGCCGGGTATCTACACGGCACAGGTCAGCGGTGTGGGCCGCACGACGGGGGTGGGCCTCGCCGAAATCTACGAGGCGCCGTAAGCAGTCGTCCGGCAGCCGTGAGGTTCGATCATGAAACACGCCCGGTGGAAATGCCGGGCGTGTCTCGTGGAAGCGGCAAGCGATTGGCGCTGGTGAGCCATTCGATGTGTTTGCCGAATCGAGTCGATTGCGTCCCGGGTGTTCTCGATCAAGGGCGTTGACGGTGGTGCGTGGTGGTGACTCTGCCGCCGATATTTTATGGCACTCTCGTGTCGCCAAGTGGGCGCGCGCGTGTGTCATTCCTGCATGGATTTTCCCGGTGCTTGTTCTGGTGTACCGACACAACAACGGTTCGGCAGCGTTTGGATGGAGATTTTTCCCCGGAGCCTGGGGGCTTTGGGCCTCGCGCTCGTCGTCGCGCTTTTCATGTGCGCGGCGTGGGGCCCGGGCTCGCGGCTTCGGTCGAGGGTTGTCTGGCCGATCCGCAGCTGCGCCTGTACGCGGCGGACGGCACGCCGGTCGCGGGCAACGACGATTGGGCCGGCACGCCTGCCCTCTCCGATGCGTTTGCGCGGACGGGCGCCGGTGCACTCGCGGCGGACTCGAAGGACGCTGCCTTGTTGGCCGCGCTGCCTGGGCGTCTCTACACGGCGCATGTGAGTGGCGCGGGCGGCGGGCGCGGTGTGGCGCTGGCCGAGGCGTACGATGCCGATTTGGCGGATACGAGCGGGCGTCTCGCGGCACTGTCCGTGCGCAGTCAGGTGCGCGCGGGCGACGAGATCCTGATCGCCGGATTTGTGATCACTGGCGAGGCACCGAAGCGTGTGGTCGTGCGTGGCGTGGGCCCGGGACTGGGCGAGGCCGTGGGGGCCCCGCTGGCAGACCCTGCGCTCCAAGTCTGGAAGCTCAACACCGCGACGGGCGACTGGGTGGTCGTGGGGGAAAACGACGACTGGGACAGCGCGCCGGCGACGGCGGACTTGTTCGAGTCGCTTGGCATGGGCGCGCTCGCGGCGGGGTCGAAAGACGCGGCCGTGGTGCTGACGCTGGAGCCGGGCATCTACACGGCCCAGGTGCGCGGCGTGCAGGGCGCGACGGGCGTCGGCCTGGTCGAGCTCTACGAGGCGCCGTAAACGAACGCCACCGAGTGCGTGCAGCCCAAAAGAGCGGGCCGATCCGGCCCGCTCTTTTTATGGCTGCAGAGCCAGCGCCCGGTTTGTCGCCGGCGAGGCGAGGCATGCGCGCTGTGGCGCGCCCCCGAGTGCGGTTGGGTGGCGCCGGGGGGCTACGGAGGTTGGCTCGGAATGTGAAGTTACGCTTGCTGGGCCGAGCGGTGCCCGTTTGCGTGACAAGCCTTGTTGTCCGCTCGCCCATCGTTGTCTCCCGCCCCCGTCCACGGACGGCTACCGCATCCATTCTGGCCCACTCGCTGGAGGGTGGTTGCGGCGTGTCTG
>Ga0116148_1002728_pt1 | contig 17055 bp, 10 predicted proteins | sample AD_UKC055_MetaG_FD_89786 | JGI IMG/M metagenome (GOLD analysis project Ga0116148, IMG submission 89786) | Active sludge microbial communities of municipal wastewater-treating anaerobic digesters from USA - AD_UKC055_MetaG | ecosystem: Engineered > Bioreactor > Anaerobic > Digestate | place: USA... | reverse complement strand
GTGGTCTGCATTCCTGGATGCGGTCGCGCGCGCGGCCCAGGCTTCGCGCCCCATTCTCTTCTTGCATCCCGTCGACCCGTCCGACGCCGGCCACCGGTCCATCGTCTGCGCCCGGGGCTACGACGAGGGCGTGCTGGAGGATTACCGGCAGTACTACGCGGCCAGGAACATCTGGCTCGCCCAAGGACGGAGGCTCCTGCGTCCCGGCGTCGCTCGGACCAGCGAGATGATGTGCCGGCGCGAAGTGCTGCTCGCCAGCGAGTTCTACAACGACTTCCTGCGGCCGAACGCGGTGTCGCACGCGCTGGCGGCGACACTCGCCGTGGAAGAGGGCGTCGCTCTCAACCTCAGCGTCTTCCGCGAACCGGGCGACCCTCAGTTCTCCGATGAGGACCTGCAGTTCCTGCAGGCGCTTCTCCCTCACCTCGAGCAGGCCGCGGCCATCCGGCGGCGCACCGAGGGGCTGGAAACGCGCGCCCGCTGGTGCGAGGCGGCGCTGGACCGGCTGTCGGGAGCGGTGGTTCTCGTCGATCGGCGCGGGAAGGTGCTCTTCGCGAACGAGTCGGCCCGGAGGCTGCTGGGCTCGCGCGACGGCCTGGCGATCGAGCGCGAGCAGTTGCTGGCGGCCACCCCTTCGCTCACGGCGGAGCTGCGCCGGCTCATCGCCCGGGCCACGGGCGCCGGCCCGGACGGCGACCCGCGGTCCGGGGGGGCGATGGCCGTTCCGCGCAGGGGGAACCCTCGCCCGCTGGACGTGGTGGTGGCTCCGCTGGCCTCGTCACCGCCCTCGATGGAGGCGCGCGCGGCGGCCGCCCTCTTCCTCGGTGATCCCTCGGAATCGCCACCGTCCGCGCACCTCGGCCCCGCCCTCAGGTGCCTGTACGGCCTGACTCCGGCCGAGGCCCGCGTCGCCGAGCTCCTGGTCAGAGGGATGTCGCCGCACGAGATCGCCTCGGCCTGCGGTACGAGCCTCGAGACCGTCCGCACGCAAGTGAAGCAGGTCCTGTCGAAGACCGACACCCGCCGTCAGTCGCAGCTCGTCGCGCTCCTCCTCCGTACGACCGCTGCGAGCCTGACCGACTGATCCCCGCACACGCACCGAATCCCGATTCCCGCTGTTGTACAATGCGCGTCTTGCCGGGACCCGCCGGCAACCGCGACAGCACGTGACACAGGATCCAGGCTCCATTCAGCAGACCGTGCCCGTAGTGGCCGCAGGCGCGTCCACTCTCGACCGCCAGGCCGCGGCCTCACGGAGGAGGGCGCTCGTCCGCCCGGTGGCCTCGCTGCTGCTGCTCGCCGCGCTCGCGGCCGTGCTGCCTCTTGGCCTCCGGGCCGTCAACGCCTTCACCGCCACCGGGAAGCAGCCGGAGAGCTACCTGCCCTCGGCCTTCGCGCCCGGGCCGCGCCGGCCCTTCGTCGGCAGCGCGGTCGAGGGGCTCCGCAACGTGAACCCCGCCTACCTGGTGATCGGCGACTCCATGGCCGGGACGCGCGTGGACCACCGGTACCTGGCGAAGCTCACCGGGCGCCTGGTGGTGCCGATCTACGAGCCGGCCAGCGCCTCGGCCTACTGGTACCTCGCCTACAAGAACTGGGTGGTGGCGTCGGGAATCAGGCCGCGGGCGGTGATCTTCTACTTCCGCGACTGGATGCTGACCGACCCGATGTTCCGGCTCAATCCGCAGCACCTCGACCGGGTCGCGCTGCAGCGCGAGCCCGAGCTCGACCGGATCGTGGCGCAGCATGCGCAGGGAACCTTCTTCCGGGTGCACGCCTGGCTCCGCGACGCCTACCAGTACGACCGGGTGCGCGCGTGGCTCCTGCCGCTCCTCGAGCGGGCGCCGGTCGCGCTCGCCGCCTCGCGCCCGAAAGCGCGCCGCGAGCTGCTCGACCGGATGAACAACGAGATCTTCAACCTCGAAGGGCTGCGCGAGATGGCCGCCGCCGACATCGGCGAGGCCGACCTCGAGCGGCTCGATTTCGACAGGAACCTCCCGCGCTCGGTGCTGCCGGAGCTGCTGAAGCTGGCGAGGGAGAACTCGACGCGCCTCGCGTTCATCCGCGTCCAGCGGCGCCCCGAAGGGAACCGGCCGCCCCGGCAGTCGCCCGAGCTGCAGGAGTACACCCGCAAGCTGAAGCAGTATCTCGAGGCGAACGGCGCGTACTTCCACGACGAGTGGGGCGACCCCGAGCTGCCGCTGTCCATCTACCGGGACGGCGATCACATCCGGCGCGACAAGGAGAAGCACACCACCGAGCTGCTCGTGCGGCGCAATCCGGGGCTGTTCCAGTGATCTTCCACAGCCTGACCTTCGTGTGCTTCTTCGCCGTCACCGTGGCGCTGTACTGGCGCCTGCCGCACCGCTGGCAGAACGTGCTGCTGCTGGTGGCCAGCTACACCTTTTACGGCTGGATCCACCCCTGGTTCCTGGCGCTGATCTTCGCCACGACCTTCGTGGACTACTGGTCGGCCGTCGGCATCGAGCGCTGGCCGGCGCACCGGCGGCGCTTCCTCTGGTTCAGCATCGTCAGCAACGTCGGCCTGCTCGGCTTCTTCAAGTACTTCGGCTTCTTCGCCGACAACGTGGTCGCCTCCGCCGCCCTCTTCGGCTGGGAGCTGTCGCGCCCGATGGTCGACATCTTCCTGCCGGTCGGGATCTCGTTCTACACGTTCCAGTCGATGAGCTACACCATCGACGTGTACAGGGGCCACACGCACGCCAGGCACGGCTTCCTGAACATGATGGTGTTCGTCTCGTTCTTTCCGCACCTGGTCGCCGGCCCGATCATGCGGGCCACCAACCTCCTGCCGCAGGTCGAGCGCGAGCGCCGCTTCTCGGCGTCCTCCGCTCGCGACGCGACGCTTCTCATCGCCTGGGGGTTCTTCAAGAAGCTGGTGATCGCCGACAACGTCGGCGTCATCGCGAACAAGGTGTTCGCGCTCGCCGAGCCCGACTTCTACATGCTCTGGGCGGGTGTCTTCGCCTTCTGCATCCAGATCTACGCCGACTTCTCGGCCTACGCCGACATCGCGCGCGGCACCGCCAAGTGGCTCGGGTTCGACCTGGTCCACAACTTCGACCACCCCTACCTGGCCACGGGGCCCACCGACTTCTGGAAGCGCTGGAACATCTCGCTCACCACCTGGTTCCGCGACTACGTGTTCTTCCCGCTCAGCTTCGCGCTCTCCCGGCGCGTGGACGAGGGAAGGCGGTTCGGCCTGCGTGCCGATCTGCGGATCTACGCCGCGGCAACCCTGCTCACCTTCCTGCTGTCGGGCCTCTGGCACGGCGCCAGCTGGAACTACGTGATCTGGGGGGGATACCACGGGCTGCTGCTCGTGATCGCGCGCGCGTCCGCCTCGGCTTGGCGCCCCCGGCGGCGCGTGCGCAAGTACCTCCGCCCCTTCCAGTGGGCCGGCATGTTCGCGCTCACCAACGTCGGCTGGCTCATCTTCCGCGAACCCGAGCTGTCGATGATCTGGCGCGACCTCTGGCTGAGCCCGTTCCAGTCCACGCAGCTGCAGCACCAGGCCGGCGTCTACCTCTTCCTCCTGGCCTTCCTGTACTCGATCCCGCTGTGGGTCCAGAGCCTGTGGGTGCGGTTCGTGCCATCCGACCTGGCCGCGGCGGTCGATCGCGACGAGCCGGACGTCCGGTTCGGCCGCGTGCTGGGCCAGGGCGCGCTGGCCGGCGTGATGTTCGCCGCGATCCTCGTTCTCCGCAGCTACACGTCGTTGGATTTCATCTACTTCCAGTTCTAGTCTAGCCGTCAGTCCGGACTCCAGGACTTCGTGGACTTGACCAGCCGACTTCGTGACCTCGTGACTTCGGGACTTCCTGGACTGCCAGAGCTCTCCCGTGCGGTACACTGACCAGGGGGTACCCGAATGTCGCCAAGCGAAGCCCGCCAGGAGCTGATGGACCGCCGCCGGCGCCTCGAGAGCGTCATCGAGGCGGGGATGGCGGTTCCGCAAATCGAGCACCTGCTGCGCGAGGTGGACAGCGCGCTCGAGCGGGTCGAGGTGGGAAGCTACGGCCGGTGCGAAACCTGTGGCGACGCCATCGAGCCCGAGCGCCTCGCCGCCGATCCCTTGACCCGGTTCTGCCTCGACCACCTGAGCCGCGACGAGGCCCGCGCCCTCGAGCAGGACCTTCAGCTGGCCGGGCGCGTGCAGCGGGGGCTGCTGCCGCCCAGGCTGCTCGTGCACCAGGGATGGGAGATCGCCTACGAGTACCGCCCGCTCGGCCCCGTCAGCGGCGACTACTGCGACATCGTCAGCCCGCCCGCCGGCGACGGCGCCCTGCTCGTGCTGTTCGGAGATGTCTCGGGGAAGGGTGTGGCCGCCTCCATGCTGATGGCCCACCTCCACGCCACTGCGAGGACGCTCGCCGGCCTCGACCTCCCGCTCCCGCAGGTGCTCGACCGGGCCAACCGCGTGTTCTGCGAGAGCACCATGGAGAGCCACTACGCCACGCTGGTCTGCGCGCGGCTGTCGCCCTCCGGGCGCGTCGAGCTGTCGAACGCCGGCCACTGCCCGCCGCTCCTGCTGCGGAATGGCCAGGCCACGCCGCTCCAGGCGCACGGCGTCCCGATCGGCCTCTTCTGCATCGAGGAGTTTCGCGTGGAGGCCATCGACCTCGCGCCCGGCGACGCGCTGGTGCTCTATACCGACGGGATCACGGAGTCCGTCAACCAGGACGGCGAGCCGTACGGCGAGGAGCGCCTCACGCAGATGCTCGCCGGCTGGCTCGATCAATCCTCGTCCGAACTGGTCGCCGGCTGCGTCGCTCACGCCCGCGACTTCCGCGGCCGGTCGCAGCGGGCCGACGACGAGACGGTGATGGTAATCAGGAGGATATAGAATTTCCCTCGTGGCCAATCGCAGAGTCTTCGCGTTCCTGACCGCCGCCGCCGCGGCGGCCGTCGTCACCCCCCTCGCCACCCAGCCCCGCGGCCCGGCGCCAGAGGGCGGCCGGGCGGCCCTCGCCATCGCGCTGCGCCAGCTTGGCAACGTCGGCACCGTCCTGCAGACGGTCGCCCACCCGGACGACGAGAACAGCGCGCTGCTCGCGATGCTCGATCGGGGCCAGGGTTATCGGACCACGCTGCTGACCGCCACGCGCGGCACCGGCGGCCAGAACGAGATCGGCCCCGAGCTGTTCGAGGCTTTGAGCGTTCTGCGCACCAGCGAGCTGGAGCAGGTGCACCGCTTCGACGGCACCGAGCAGTACTTCGGCCGCCAGATCGACTTCGGCTACTCGTTCAGCGTGGACGAGACGTTTGAGAAGTGGGGGCGCGACGAGGTCCTCTCCGACTACGTCCGGATGATCCGGACGCTGCGCCCGGACGTCGTCCTCACGATGCGGCCCGACGGCCAGGGCGGAGGTGAGCATCACCAGGCCCAGGCCCGCATCACGGGCGAGGCCTTCCCGGCCGCCGCGGACCCGGCCCGTTTCCCCGAACAGATCCGCGAGGGGTTGCGCCCGTGGCAGGCGCGCAAGCTGTACTACACCGGCAGCTACGGCTTCCGAGGCGAGCCGCCGCCGCCCCAGGGCGTGACGCTGCTGCCTGTCGTCACCGACGTCTACGACCCGGAGCTGGGCGCCACCTACGCGGAGGTGGGCGGCGAGGCGCGCAGCTATCACAAGTGCCAGGGCATGGGGCAGCTGCTGCCGCTGCCCGGGGGCCAGACCTCGCGCTACCGCCTCGGCGACACCTCGCTTCCCGGCGGCGTCGACCGCAAGGACGCTTCGCTCTTCGACGGCATCGACACCACGCTGCCCGGCCTCGCGCAGTACGTCGCCGGTACGCCGCCCGCGGCTCTGACCTCCGCGCTGGCCGCAATCGCGGGGCGAGCCGGCGAGGCGCGCCGCGCATTCGAGAGCGCCGGGATGGACGCCGCCGTCGCCCCGCTGGCTTCTGGGCTTTCTGCCATCCGCGAGCTTCGCGGCAGGCTGCAGGCGCTTGGGCTCGATCCGGCCGCGGCCTTCGAGATCGACTTCCGCCTGGCGCGCGAGCAGGACGAGTTCCAGGAAGCCCTGCTCATCGCCCAGGCGCTGCGCATCGACCTGCTGGCCGACGATGGGCTGGTCGTGCCGGGCCAGCCGGTGAACGTGCAGGCCATCGTCGCCAACCGCGGCGGTTCGCCCGTCCGCGTCGAGGCGGTCAAGCTTTTCGGCTTCGATGGTGAGTCGTCTTGCCCGGCAGAGGAGCTGAAGCCGGCCGCCATCTACCGCTGCGCCTCGGCCCTCGGCATCCCGGCAAGCGCGCGGCTCACGACGCCCTACTGGCGGCCCATTCCCGGAACCGCCCGCTACGAGTTCGATCCTGGTGTCCCCTTCGGCCTGCCGTTCGCGCCGACGCCGTTCCGGGCGCGGCTCGACCTGTCGATGGGCGGAACGACGGTCGCGGCCGACCTCCCGGTGAGGTTCCGCTACGAGGGGAACATCTTCAGCGGCGAGAAGCGCGCGGAGATGCTCGTCGTCCCCCGTTACTCGGTCGTCATGACGCCCGACATCGCGGTTGTCCCGGCCGGATCGCAGCAGACGGCAGGCGAGGCCTCGCCTTCGACGCGCGGGCTTCGGGTCGCGGTGACCAACGGAACCCGCGGGGCCGCGAAGGCAAGCGTCTCGCTCGAGGCCCCTAACGGGTGGATCGTCGAGCCGGCGGCCTCGCCCGTGGACTTCGCGCGCGAGGACGAAACCGAGACGGTTCGCTTCCTCGTGACGCCGCCTGCCAGCGTGGCGCCGGGCAGCTACACCGTGCGGGCGCGCGTCGCCGACGATGGCGGAACGTATTCGGCCGGCTACCAGGTGATCGAGTACCCGCACGTCAACCGGCGACACCGGGTCGTCGAGGCCGAGACGTCGATCAAGGCGATCGATGTGAAGGTGAAGCCGGGGCTTCGCGTCGGTTACGTGATGGGCGTGGGCGACCAGGTGCCGCCCGCCATCGAGCAGCTGGGAGTCGAGCTGACCCTGCTCGGTGCCGACGATCTCGCGTGGGGCGACCTCTCGCGCTACGACGCCATCGTCACCGGCGTTCGCGCCTACGAGCGGCGCGCCGACCTGCGCGCGAACAACCGCCGGCTGCTCCAGTACGCGCAGGCTGGCGGAACGCTGATCGTTCAGTACAACAAGTTCGAGTTCAACGAGGCGCAGTACGGGCCCTACCCGGCGAAGGTCAGCTCGAACCGGGTGACCGGGGAAGAGGCGCCGGTCCAGGTGCTCGTGCCCGATCACCCGGTGTTCAACAGCCCCAACCGCATCGGCGAGGACGCGTGGGCAGGATGGGTGCAGGAGCGCGGCCTGTACTTCCTGGCACCAGACAAGGATCCGCGCTATGCCGACCTGGTCAGCCTGGAGGATCCGTTCCCGCACAACCCCGGTGTGAAGACGGGCGCACTGGTCGAGGCGCGCGTCGGCAAGGGGCGGTGGATCTACCTGGGCCTCGGGCTGTGGCGCCAGCTCCCGGCCGGGACGCCGGGGGCATACCAGCTGCTGGCGAACCTCTTGAGCCTGAAATAGGCTCACGGCTCATGGCTCACGGCTCAAGCCCTGAGCCTTGAGGCTGAAGCCGTGAGCCTTGAGCCGCCTTGCTACAATGCCGTCGTGTCGGTCTTCGACGCGATCGTTGTCGGCGCGGGCCCTGCCGGGGCGGCTGCCGCTCGCGGGCTCGCCGCCGGCGGAGCGCGTGTCTGCCTCCTCGAGCGCGCCCGCTTTCCGCGCAACAAGCCTTGCGGCGGCGGCATCACCACGCGCGCCCTCTCGCGCTTCCCGTGGCTGGAGGCCGCGCTGCCCCGCATCCCCACCCACTGGGTCTCCCGTCTCTACCTCGAGGCCGGCGACGGTCACCACATCGTCCTGACATCCGAGCGGCCGGCCGTGCTCCTCGTCCGGCGGCTCGAGTTCGACGAACTGCTGGCGCGCCTCGCGGTGGAGGCAGGCGCCGAGCTGTGCGAGGAGGCGTGGGTCTCCCAGGTGGGGGCTGACGATGACCGGGTGGTCGTGCAGACGCGCGACGGCCGCGAGTTCGTGGGGCGGTACGTGGTGGCTGCCGACGGCGTGAACGGCATCGTCACGCGGCGCCTGGGGCTGCACCAGGGCTGGGACGGCGAGGCCGTCGCTCTCGACATGATGGAGGAGGCGCCCGACGCCCGCCTTCGCGCCACCGATCCGGCGACGCTGTGGGTGGCGTATGGCCACGGCGGCGCCGACGGCTACGGGTACGTGTTCCCGAAGCAGGGCCACGTCAACGTTGGAATCGGGTGCCTGCTGTCGTGCTTCAAGGAGCAGGTGCGGCTGCCGCCGTACGAGTTCCAGCGCGGCTTCGTGAGCGAGCTGGTTGCGCGGGGCGTACTGGAGGGAGCCTCGACGCGCGAGCACTTCACACCCTGCCACATCCCGGTCGGGGGCCCGATCGGGCGGACCGCCGCCGGGCGCGTGCTCGTGGCCGGAGACGCCGGCGGGTTCGTGAACGCCTACACGGCCGAAGGGATCTACTACGCGATGGTCACCGGGGAGCTTGCGGCCGGCGCCATCCTCGCGGCCCTTGGAACGGGCGGGCCGGAACGGCGCGGCCAGGCGGCGCGCCACTACGTTCGCGCCTGGAAGCGGGAGATCGGCGCCGAGCTGCGCGATGCCCGCCTCATACAGAAGTACCTGTTCCGCGACTCGCAGCGCATCGCCTCGGTGGTGCGCGGAGCCGGCAATCACGGCGACCTCCCGCAGGCCATCATCGGATATGCGATGGGCGCCATCCCGTACGCCGCCGCACGCCGCCGCGTTCTCTCACGGTTCCCGCGCACCGCCCTGCGCCTGGCCAGGATCGCGCTCTTCGGCTGACGCCCTGGCCTATAATGGCTTCCCCCGCGCCGTTTCTCATCCCTCGACACCTGGAGCCGATCCGGCCATGACCGAAGCGCTGTCGACCCGCGTCGCTGAAACCGGGGCCCCTGTCCATCCCCTGCCCGCCTGCCGGCTGTCCCGCCTGATCGGGCGCGAACCAGACGAGTGGACGGTCGACGACCTCGTGGGCGTCGTCGGGGCCCTCGGCATCCGGCTGATCAGCCTGATGCACGTGGGCGGCGACGGCTGGCTGAAGACGCTCGATTTCGTGCCGCGCGACGTGCCGCACCTGCGCGAGGTGCTGTCGTTCGGCGAGCGCGCGGACGGCTCGAGCCTGTTCGGCGGGCTTGGCGTCCCGGTGACGGCGTCCGACCTGGTGCTTCGGCCGCGCCTTTCCAGCGCCTTCGTCGATCCCTTCGCCACCTACCCGACCCTCGTGGTCTTCTGCGGCCACTTCGGACGCGACGGCCAGCCCCTTCCCGAGTCGCCCGACACCATCGTCCGCAAGGCGCACGATCGGTTGCAGGCCGAGGCCGGCGTCGAGCTGCACGCGCTCGGGGAAGTGGAGTTCTTTCTGGGCAAGCGCCCCGAGGAGAACGACATCTACGGCGCGGCCGAGCGCGGCTACCACGCCAGCTCGCCGTTCGTCTTCGGCGAGGCGCTGCGGCGCCGGGCGATGGTCCTGCTCTCGGAGGCCGGCATCCCGATCAAGTACGGCCACAGCGAGGTCGGCTACATCCAGGCCGACGACGTGGACCCGAGGATCTGGGAGCAGCACGAGATCGAGCTGGCGCTGCAGCCCCTGCCGCAGGCCGCCGACTCGGTGCTGATCGCGCAGTGGGTGCTCCGGAACCTCGCCCGCCAGGCGGGCTGGCGCTGCGCGTTCGACCCGATCCTGCGCAAGGGGCACGCCGGCAGCGGCCTTCACTTCCACCTCTCGCCAGTGGTCGGCGGCGTGCACCAGAAGCACAGCGAACCGGACGGGCGCCTGGTGGGACCGAGCAAGTGGCTGATCGCGGGGCTGGTGCGCTACGCGGACGCGCTGATGGCCTTCGGCAACCGGACGTCCACCTCGTTCGTGCGGCTGACGCAGGCCAAGGAGGCGCCGAGCAGCGTCACGTGGGGGCGCTACAACCGGAAGGCGCTGGTGCGGCTGCCGATCGTCGCCGCCGACGCCGAGGGGCGGTCGGTCAGCCCCGAGACCGTGGAGTTCCGCCTGCCCGACGGGTCGGCCCACCCGCACCTGCTGCTCGCCGGCATCGCGCAGGCGATGCTCGCCGCGCGCGACTTCGCCGACATCGACGCGCTCCTGGAGAAGACGTCGGTGGGCACGACGGCCACGCAGGCGATCGCGGTGCCCCGGATGTTCCTGGAGGTGGGGCAGGGGCTGCGCGCGAACCGCGCGCCCCTCGAGGCGGGCGACGTCTTCCCCCCGCACGTCATCGAGAGGACGATCGAGGCGCTAATGGAAGCGTAGGGGCGACCCTTGTGGTCGCCCTGCGGCCTACCGATTCCTGCCCTTCAGTACCGCCGCCGCGCACGCCGCCACCCCCACCGCTCCGCCGAGCGGCACCATCATGCCGAGGCGCAGGCCTGCCGCCGCGGACAGCTCCCCCAGGGCCAGCGGGAAGGACATCGAGCCGAAGGTGCCGATCGTGAAGAGCAGCGAGAAGATGGTGCCGCCGAATCGGTGGTGGCGGTCGGCGGCGATCGCCAGCGTGGTGGGCACGACCGGCGAGAGGCCGAGCGAAGTGAGCCAGGCGCCCAGCGCGAGCACCGGAAGCGACCGCGCCCCGAGCAGCAGGATGATGCAGCCCACCGCGGAGACGACGGCCGCTCCCAGCACGAGGCGCTCATTGCCCAGCCGGGCCTGGAGCCCGGCCGACGCGCTTCGCCCGGCGATCGCCATCACCCAGTAGCCGAGCAGGATGACCGTTGCCACCCGGGGCGACCATCCCATGGCCCCCGCATATGTCGAGGTCCAGCCGCTCAGCGCCGCCTCGTTCCCCATCTCGAAGAACATCAACGCGGCGAGCAGCAGCACGCCGGGGCCGCGGGCGGCGCGCCAGAACTCCCCCAGGTCGAACGACGCCCGCTCCCGTGGGGGCGGGAACCGCAGCGGCGCGGCTGCGGCCACGGCGAGGGCGGCTACCGCGGCGCAGACGGCCAGGACGCCGCCCACCGACAGCACGCCGAACGCGACCGAGACGAGCAGCGGGACGAACAGCGCGCCGACGCCGAAGAAGACGTTGGTGAGGTTGAGCATGCGGCCGCGGCTCTCGGGGTAGACCTCCGACACGAGCGCGTTGGCGCCGAGGTTCAGCCACCCGGCGCCGATCCCCAGCAGCCCGGCCCAGACGGCCGCGCTCGAGAAGCTTCGCGCGAGGGCCAGCAGAACCAGCGCGACCGCGACCGCTCCCGCCGCCGCCACCAACACGAGCTTCGCCCCGAACCGGTCCTGCGTCGGCCCGGCGACGATGGTGGCGGCCAGCAGGCCGGTGAACATGACGCTCAGCAGCTGCCCCTGCTGCGCGAGGTCGATGGCCAGCCTGGCCCTGGTTTCCGGCAGCCCGAAGAGCGTGCCGAGCAGTGCGATCACCATCCCGAAGACGAACATCGCGAGGCAGGAAATGGCGAAGAGGCGGGCGCGGGAGGCCATCGGGCCCTCATGGTATCATCGAAGAATCTCAACAACTGACGAGGCCCCCGCATGCCGCAGAGCGAGCTGAAACCCGCCCAGGCGAAGATCACCTACGCCACGATGAGCGCCGACCAGATGGCGGACCTGCACCGCGATCTCGACGAGGCGATCGAGCGCGTGAGGGCCGGCTTCGGCCGGTCGCACCCGATGCTCGTCGGGGGGCGCCAGGTGGAGGGGGAGGGGGGCGAGTTCGAAGACCGCAGCCCCATCGACACCCGCATCCTGATCGGCCGCTTCACGGCCGCGACGCGCGAGCAGACCCGCGAGGCGATCGCGGCCGCCCGCCGGGCCTTCCCCGAGTGGAGCCGCGTTGGCTGGGAAGAGCGGGTCCGCATCGTCAGGAGGATGGGGCAGCGCATCCGCGAGCGGCGTGCCGAGCTGTCGGCGATCATCGGCTACGAGGTCGGGAAGAACCGCCTCGAGTGCGTCGGCGAGGTCGAGGAGGCGGCCGACTTCTTCGACTACTACTGCGACCGGATGGAGCAGACCGACGGCTTCGCCAACCTGATGGGGCTGCCCGGCTCGCGCGAGGAAAGCCTGAGCGTGCTGCGGCCCTACGGCGTGTTCGGCGTCATCGCCCCGTTCAACTTCCCGCTCGCCCTGGCGGCGGGGCCGACGGCGGCGGCCCTGCTCGCCGGCAACACCGTCGTCTGCAAGCCGGCCGAGGACACGCCGCTCGCCTGCGTCCCGCTGGCCGAGATCGCCTCCGAGTTCCTGCCGCCCGGCGCCTTCAACCTCGTGAACGGTCCCGGCGTGCCTGTTGGCGAGGAGATCGCGAACAACGACGGGGTGGACGGCCTCGTGTTCACCGGGTCGATGGAGGTAGGGATGATGCTGCTGCGGCAGAACGGGGCGCGCCCCGTGCCGCGGCCGCTGATCATCGAGATGGGGGGGAAGAACCCGGCGCTGGTCATGGCGTCGGCCGACCCGGAGAAGGCCTCGGACGGCGTGATGCGGTCGGCCTTCGGCGCGAGCGGCCAGAAGTGCTCGGCCTGCTCGCGGGTCTACGCCAGCCGCCAGGTGCGCGACCGCTTCGTCGAGATGCTCGTCGAGAAGACCAGGGCCATCAAGGTCGGCAACCCCCTCGAGCGCGACGTCTGGATGGGGCCGGTGATCAACGAGCGCGCCGTCCGCAACTACGAGCAGGCGATCGAGGAGGCGAAGCGCGACGGAGGCCGGGTTCTCGTGGGTGGACGCCGCCTGTCGGGCGGGCTGTTCGATCACGGCTACTACGTCGAGCCCACCGTGATCGACGGTCTGCCGCGCGACCACCGGCTCTTCCGCGAGGAGCTGTTCGTCCCGCTCACCGTCGTCGCCGACGTCCTGACGCTGGACGAGGCGCTGGACCTGGCGAACCGGACCTCTTACGGGCTGACGGCGGGCATCTTCTCGGAGGACGAGCGCGAGGTCGAGACGTTCTTCGAGGGTATCCAGGCGGGCGTGGTCTACGCGAACCGGCGGGCGGGAGCGACGACCGGCGCCTGGCCCGGGCAGAACTCCTTCGGCGGCTGGAAGGCGAGCGGGTCCACCGGCAAGGGGACCGGCGGCCCGCACTACCTCCAGCAGTTCTTCCGCGAGCAGAGCCGGACGCGGGTGCGCTAGCCCGGGCGGCCCTCCACCGCTTGCCTCGGTCCGGCGGTCTGGCAGATCATGGTCTACGGTCCCCCACAGGTTTCCGGGCGGAGGTTTGCCCCGGACAGCCCGGCCGTTTCTCGAACTCTCCGAAACCGCCCAGACCGCGAGCCTGAAGGAGTGGCCATGACGACCACGTACGACTACAAGACCCGCACTTCGTACACGGAGGACGTTGCCCGCCAGAAGGCGGCGCACAGGGTTCTCCTTCGGCACGAGTTCGAGCCCAGCCTGCCGGTGCGGGGCTACACCAACCGCACGCTGCACATCGACCTCTCCACGCTGAAGGTCAGCGAGAAGAAGGTCACGCAGGAGATGAAGGACGTCTTCATCGGCGGGCGGGGTTTCGGGCTCTGGTACCTCTGGAACGCCATCAAGCCCACCACCAAGTGGGACGACCCCGAGAACGACATCATCATCAGCCCGGGCCCGCTGGCCGGGAACACCGCGTACGCGGGATCGGGCAAGTCGCTGGTGGTGACGCTGTCGCCGCTGACGGGCATCCCGATCGACAGCAACGTCGGCGGCTATTTCGGCCCGCTCATGAAGTTCTGCGGGTACGACGCGCTCGAGATCCAGGGCAAGGCCGACCGGGACGTGGTGGTGGTCATCGACGGCCCGAAGAAGACGATCACGATCGAGGAGGCTCCCGAGGAGAACTACGACAGCCACGTCGCGGCCGAAGTCTTCATGCACGAGTACGCGGACGACGAGAAGGACTTCGTGAACGTGTCGGTGGTGTCGGCGGGCAAGGGGGCCGACCACAGCCGGATCGGCTGCCTGAACTTCTCGTGGTACGACCCGAAGCGGGGCGCGGCGCGGCTGAAGCAGGCGGGGCGCGGGGGTATCGGCCGGGTGTTCCGCGACAAGAAGCTCAAGGCGCTGGTCGTGCACGGCTTCAAGCTGAGGCCCGACATGAACCAGGCGGCCGACTTCAAGCGCACGACCGCCGTCGGCCGGGTCCTGGCGAAGGAGATCCACGACTTCGACGACCAGCAGTGCAAGATGCGGAAGATTGGCACGGCGCACCTGGTCGAGATCATGGACGCGTACGACCTGCTGCCGGTCCACAACTTCCAGTACGGCAAGCACAAGGACATCGACAAGATCGCCTCGCCGGTGTGGGAGAAGCGGTTCACGCAGGGGATCTTCGACGGCTGCTGGTACGGCTGCCACATGGCGTGCGCCAAGGGGGCCGACTGCCACAAGGTGATGACCGGGCCGTACAAGGGCCACCTGGTGACGGTGGACGGCCCCGAGTACGAGACGGCCGCCGGCCTCGGATCGAACTGCGGCATCTTCGACCCCGACTGGATCCTCGAGTCGAATTTCTACTGCGACACCTACGGGGTGGACACGATCTCGTTCGGCACCTGCTGCGCGTTCGCGATGGAGTGCTGGCAGCGGGGCATCCTCAACGCCGAGCGGACCGGCGGCCTCGACCTGAGCTGGGGCAACGGCGCGTCGCACGTGGAGCTGCTGCACCAGATGGCCCGCGGCGAGGGGTTCGGCGTGATCGTGGGGCAGGGGGTGAAGTACATGCAGGAGTACTTCGCCGAGCAGGGCTGGGGCGACCTGCAGTTCATGCGCGACTTCGGGATGCAGGTGAAGGGGCTGGAGTACTCGCAGTACCAGTCGAAGGAGTCGCTGGCGCAGCAGGGCGGCTACGCGCTCACCAACAAGGGGCCGCAGCACGACGAGGCGTGGCTGATCTTCATGGACATGGTGAACAACCAGATCCCGACCTTCGAGGACAAGGCCGAGGCGCTTCACTATTTCCCGCTGTTCCGCACCTGGTTCGGGCTGATGGGCCTCTGCAAGCTGCCGTGGAACGACATCGAGCCCGAGGACAACGCGAAGCACGGGAAGAACGCCGCGAAGGTGCCCGAGCACGTCCACAACTACACCGAGCTGTACGCGGGCATCACGGGGCAGAACGTCACGATCGATGACTTCATCCGCATGTCGGAGGGGGTCTACAACTTCCAGCGCGTGTTCAACCTGCGGATGGGCGTGGGCGGCCGGAAGAGCGACTGGCCGCCGTACCGCTCGATGGGGCCGCTGACGGTCGAGGAGTACGAGTCGCGCGCCGAGCGGTACGACAAGCAGCTGAAGGAGCTGATCGGCGTGGACCCCGAGGGGAAGAGCACCGAGGAAAAGATGGCGCTTCACCGCGCCTGGCGCGAGGACCGCTACAACAAGCTCTGCGACGCGGTCTACAGGCGCCGCGGCTGGACCAACAACGCCATCCCGACCCTCGAGACGCTCAGGAAGTTCAAGATCGACTTCCCGGAGGTGGTGGAGGTGGTGCGGCCGCACCTGGGGGAGTAGGGATCCCGGTCACGGATTCACCGCAGAGACGCGGAGGGCGCAGAGAGGTTGTCGATTAGCGATGATCACGGTGAACGGTGAGCCGCTCGACTGGCAGCCCGGCATGACGGTGGCGGATGTCCTCAGGATCCGCAACTACATCTTCCGGATGCTGGTCGTGCAGGTGGACGGCGAACTCGTGAAGCGCGGGACGTACGACAAGGCCAAGATCTCCGACGGCGCGAACGTCGAGGTCATCCACATGATCAGCGGGGGTTAGGCGAATCGGGATTCAGGATTCAGGGATCCTGAATCCCGATTCCTGAACCCTCCTACTTGATCCCCCGCTCCTTCGGCACGCTCCGCCACGCCGGGCGCGTGGGGCGCGAGGGCGGCCTCTTCTTCAGCTCCTCCAGCACTATCTGGATCGCCCGCTCGAGCTGCGGGTCCTTGCCGTCGATCAGGTCGGCCGGGTTCTGCTCGACCTCGATGTCGGGCGGCACGCCCTCGTTCTCCACCACCCAGCCGTCCTCGGTCCAGATGGCAAGGTTCGGCGCGGTCACCATCCCGCCGTCCATCAGCACGGGGAAGCCCAGCGTCCCAACCAGGCCGCCCCACGTCCGCTTGCCGACGATCGGCCCCAGGGCGAACTTGCGCCACATCCAGGGGAACAAATCGCCCCCCGAGCCGGCCGTCTCGTCGACCAGCAGCACCTTCGGCCCCTGGATGGAGGCGGTTGGCGTGGCGAAGTCGGCGCCGTAGCGGGTGGCCCAGTAGGCGCCGTGCGGCCGGCGCAGCAGGTCGGTGTAGTAGTCGGCCACCGAGCCGCCGCCGTTGAACCGCTCGTCCACGATGATCGCGTCGCGGTCTGCCTGCGGGTAGAAATAGCGCTTGAAGTACGTGTGTCCCATCGTGGACGTGTTGGGGACGTACACGTAGGCCACGCGGCCCTGGGTGGCCTCGGTGACTCGCCGCAGGTTGCCCTCCACCCAGTCGCGGTTCCGCAGGGCGCCCTCGTTCGCGATCGGCACCACGCTGACGGTCCGCGAGCCGCTGCCGTCGGGGTTGGGCCCCACGGTGATCTCGACGATCTTCCCGGCGGTGTTCTCGAAGGGGGCGTAGACGCTGGTGTCGGCCCGCAGGTCCTGGCCGTTCACCGCCAGGAGGTACTCGCCGGCGCGGACGTTCACGCCCGGCTCGGTCAGCGGCGACCGCAGCTCGGGGTTCCAGTTCAGGCCGCCGTAGACCTTCGCGAAGCGGTAGCGGCCGTTCTCGATGGTGAAGTCGGCGCCAAGCAGGCCGCCCGGCACCGTCGCCGGCTCGGTCCGGTTCTCGCCGCCGCCGACGCGGTGGTGGCCGACGCCCAGCTCGCTGCACATCCACTGGATCACGCGGTTCAGGTCGTCGCGCACCGCCACGTGCGGCAGGAACACCGAGTACTTCTTCCGCATCGCCGGCCAGTCCACGCCGTGCATCGTCGGGTCGTAGAAGTAGTCGCGGTTCACGCGCCACGCCTCGTCGTAAATCTGTGGCCACTCGGCGGCCGGGTCCACCCTGACC
>Ga0116148_1002725_pt1 | contig 17069 bp, 14 predicted proteins | sample AD_UKC055_MetaG_FD_89786 | JGI IMG/M metagenome (GOLD analysis project Ga0116148, IMG submission 89786) | Active sludge microbial communities of municipal wastewater-treating anaerobic digesters from USA - AD_UKC055_MetaG | ecosystem: Engineered > Bioreactor > Anaerobic > Digestate | place: USA... | reverse complement strand
ATGTTCGGCTTGTTCTTCCTCGCCATCTTCCTGTGCGTGATGAGACTGTACGGAGAAGCAAAAATCCGCATGAAGGAATTGTAATCCACGCCGCCAAGACAACAAACATGATCTGTTGGCAATTCTCCCCTCAAGACTTCTAAAGCTTGAGGGGATTTTTTATGTCCATATCTATCGATTTTTCAACTCACCTCTTTTGATATTGACCTCATCCCCCGCCATCTGATAACTCATTGAAAAATATCAAGCCCTGCGGCATCTTGTTGAAAGTGAAAAAATATGGAAGAAGAAACCGTTGATGAGATTCTCGAGGGAAGTTTAAGGATCCACCAGTCCCGCCGAGGATACCGATTTAACCTGGATTCACTTCTGCTTGCACATTTTGCAAATTTGAAGCCCCGCTCCCGGAATATGGATCTGGGTTGCGGAAACGGCGTCATTTTACTTGTTCTGGCAAAGCGCTTTCCGGAAACATTCTGGGAAGGACTCGAAATTCAGCCGCAACTGGCCGCGCTGGCCGATAAAAATGTTCACCTCAACGGATTGACAAACCGGATTACCATATCTGTCCAAGATGCCCGAAAAGTCAAAAATTACTATCCGGCCCATTCCTTTGATCATGTGGTCTTCAATCCGCCCTACCGCAGGCTTTCCTCCGGGCAAATCAATCCCCATCCCGAAAAAGCTCTTGCCCGTCATGAAATTCAGGGCTCCCTTGCGGATTTCCTTTCTGCTTCTCGATACTTGCTAAAACCAGCGGGCCGTGTTTTTACCATTTATCCCGCCAAAAGACTGGTAGAAATGATTTATCTGTTTCGCATCAACAAGATTGAGCCGAAACGAATGAAGCTGGTCTTTTCCGACGCTTTATCCGATGCGGAATTTATCCTGGTGGAAGGCCGCAGTGGATCGCGTGAAGAACTGAAAATGGAGCCGCCGCTCTACATTTATGAAAAGCAAAAACAATATTCACAGGCCATGAAAAAAATCTTCAGCGATCTCGCTTCTCCTCTGGAAGCCGCCGGCGGCTGATTTCTTTTTGCATCACCCGGGCGACAACCTCCGCCAGTTCACGGTCGGAAATGGACTCCGTACATTCGGCAATCATTTTTTTGTCCCGATCCGAAAGGACGGCATTTTGCGCATGGAAAGCCTCCCGCTCCTCTTTATGAACATCCGGCTGATAACCGACAGAAAAGCGAATATCCCAGACAACCGTCTTTCCGGCCAATGCATTCAGTTTACTGCGAATCTCATCCTTCATGAAATGAAGCTGCTGAACCCACACCGATGAGGTGGTCCGGACAAACAGAGTTCCCTCTCTCCAACCGTCCGGCTGTGTCTGCACGGCGATCTTCTCGCCCACCGCTTTCGGCCAAAGCCGGACGATGTTGAATTCCCGAAATCTCGTCGTCATTCCTCTTTTTTGAAATGCTTTCGAGAGAATATCGCCGATGGGCTGAAGGTTTTTCCTGAAAGATCTTTTTATCATCGTCTTTTGTGAAACAGCCGGTCAGATCAATTTTTTGAATTCCAGTTCAAAAAGATCATAGGTGCGCTGGTCAAACAGAACGTGGCGTATTTTTTCAAGATCCGCATTCTCTCTGGCAAAATCGAAACAGATTTTCAAAGCCACATGTGCTGCATCCGAAACCGGATAACCGTAAATCCCGCAACTGATTGCCGGAAAGGCTATGCTTTTCAAACCATGTCGGACCGCGAGTTTCAGACTGTTTTGATAGGCGGACGCGAGCAGTCCAGCTTCATTGTGCCCCCCGCCACGATAAACGGGACCGACAGTATGAATCACATACCGGGCCGCCAGATTGCCCCCTGCCGTGATCACGGCCTGGCCTGTGGGACAGCCACCGATTTTTCGGCATTCAGCCATAATAGATGGCCCGCCGGCGCTGTGAATTGCGCCGTCCACACCCGCGCCGCCTGCCAGGCGGCTATTGGCCGCATTGACAATCGCATCCGTCTCTTCCAGGGTAATATCTCCGAGAAAAAGTTCGATGATCGTTTGAGAAATCTTTGTTTTCACCTTATGCTCTCCGCAAGAATTTTTTGGCCTTCTCCGTAAACCAGCATCCGGTAGGTTTTTTCAATTCTGTCCCAGTTGTATTCACGATCCATCGACCAGTAGCGGCCAATAACCGACACCACCTGCCCCAGATTCAAAGACAGGCACTTGGCTTCCACTTGTTGAATATAGCGAACACCGCTTTCCGCCTGCTCGCCGCGTCTGCCCAGCATGCCGTGAATAAAGAGACGGGGCACCTGCTGCTTTTTAGCCATATCCATCAAAGCGAAAAGGTGCTCGATAGAACCATGTGAACTGAAAAAAGAAACAATCCCCATTAGATGAAGCGCCGCGTTAGTTTGCCTGGCCGATTTCATCACGTTGAGAAAAGCCGGATTTCGCTGAAAATCTCCACTGGCAATGGACCGGTCGATTTTGAGACGATCAGAATACACCAGCCGACCTGCACCGATATGCAAATGCCCCGCTTCAGAATTACCCACCGTGTCCGGAGGCAGGCCGACAGCCACACCGGAAGCGGCTAGTTTTGCAAAGGGATACCGGCTCATCAAGCGATCCATAACAGAGGTTTCCGCACATGCAATTAAATTGCCGCAGGGATTCTCATTATATCCCCATCCGTCCAAAATCAGCAAAAGCACTCTTTTTACAGCAGGAAAAGCATGTCGCTCCTGAGCGATCAGCGACACACCGGTCATGGCCGAAGGCTTGGACAGGCCAAGAAGATCCAAAATGGTCGGAGCAATGTCGGTAAGAGCGCCTTCCTGCCTCAAGGTCAGACTCTTGTCCGGATGCAGCAGAATAAACGGAACCGGGCTGCTGGTATGACCTGTATCCACACCGCCGTCCGGATAAAGCCATTTTTCCACCGTCCCGTGATCAGCGGTCACGATCACCGCCACATTTTTTTGAAGCGCCTCATCAATCAAAATACCGGCATGATGATCCACCGCCTGAACGGCGCGAAGAACGGCCTTTTCATTTTCAATATGGCCGACAACATCCACATTTGGAAAATTCACCACCATAAAATGACAGTCGTTATCCTGAATTCTGCCGACCGCCGCACGTGTGATTTCCTCAATGGACATTTCGGGCGCCTCGTCAAATAATCTGACATCCTTTCGCGATGGAATAATGATTCTTTCTTCACCGGGCAGTGTCTCTGACTTTTTGCCATTGAAAAAGAAACCGACATGAACCGCTTTTTCCGCCTCGGTAATTTTGGCCTGCTTTAAACCATGATCAGAGATGACATCGCTTACCGTATCAGTAAGAATGCCATCCGGCGGATAAGCCACCTCTGCCTTTAATGCTTTGTCATACTCAATCATCGTCGCGTAATGGAGAGAAAGATTTGGTTCCACAGGAAACTTCGTAAAATTCCTGTCCGTCAGGCTCTGGGACAATTCAATTTCGCGTTCACCGCGAATGTTATAGAAAATGACCGAATCGCCGGCGGAGATTCGACCCACGGGAACACCATGAGCATCAGCAAAAACCAGAGGAAGCAGCGTTTCATCTTCCTGGCCCTGATCATAAGCGCTGCGGACAGCCAGGGACATGAGATATTGTTTTTCGGAATTCATAAAGATACCAGCCTTTTTTTCTGAGGTGTTTACTGTGCTTGTTTGTAGCGAAATACCTTCAGACTGTAAAGAGAAAAATATTTTATCAGCATGTCCTTCTCCTGCCACAATCTCAACATCCCCTGTATCCTCAACCCAATTTGAAGAGCGGCATTAAATTGCTTATTGACAGGCCGGAATCTTCTTTCTATACTGCATCCCATGAAAAAAGCTTATCGCCGGATCAGAAACGGATCGAAAGGACGTCATGAATAAATCAAACCAGTCAAAATCCATTTACACGAAATCCATCCATGCGGGTGAAGACCGGGCACGATATGCCGATTCCATCACCACCCCCATTGTTCAGTCCTCTACCTATACTTTCAAGGACAGCCGGGAAATTGAAGCCTACACCAAAAATGACAAAAAACGCTATGAATATGGAAGATACGGAAATCCTACGGAGAAAGTGGCGGAAAGGCGCCTGGCGGAGCTGGACAGAGCCGAAGAAGCCCTGATGTTTTCCTCGGGCATGATGGCCATCACAACCACCATTCTAGCGCTGGTGCAGTCCGGAGATCACATTGTCATCACAGACGATTGTTACGGAAAAACACTGGAATTCTGTCGATCCTACCTGAAAAGATTCGGCATTGAATGCACGATTGTGCCGTTCGGTGATTACGAACTGATGGACGCATCCATTAAAAAGAACACCCGCTTCATTTTTTCTGAATCTCCGACCAACCCGTATCTCAATGTATTTGACATGGTGAAGTTCAAGCAGATTGGCGACAAACATAAGGTGATCACCATTATTGATTCCACATTCGCCACGCCATTTAATCAGCGCCCCCTGGATTACGGCATTGATCTGGTCATCCACAGCGCCACCAAGTACCTGGCCGGTCACAACGATATTCTGGCCGGCGTACTTCTGGGACGAAGAGATTTAGTGCTCAAGGTTCGCGAGCTTCACAAATCCATGGGGGGCGTCATTGATCCGCACTGCTGTTATCTGCTCTTGCGCGGACTGAAAACATTTCCCCTGAGAGTCAAGACACAAAACGAAAGCGCCCTGCGAATTGCCGAATATCTGGAAAGCCATCCGAAAATCGAAAAAGTCTATTATCCTTTTCTGAAAAGCCACGCTCACTATGCTATCGCCAAAGAACAGATGATCGGAGGTGGGGGCGTCGTCACCTTCACCATTCAGGGAGATCTGGCCGCGGCCAAAAGGTTTATGGATTCACTGGAAATGATTTATATCGCGCCCAGCCTGGGAGGGGTGGAAACACTGATCACTCACCCCGCTACGGTAACTTATTACCGCTACACAAGGGAACAGCGTTATGATCTCGGCATCCTGGACAATCTTTTCCGCCTGGCAGTCGGCATTGAAGATATTGAAGACGTTATTCATGACTTGGAAAAAGGATTTGCCAATATTTGAAACCGGATTGAAATCCACAAAAAAGGGCCGGAGATTGTAAAGCTTTTCTCCGGCCCTTTTTGCTGAATCTGATGATGATACCGTCTATTCCTTGCTGATCAGAAGAGTGGCAACGTCGATAGCTTTTGCCGGATCTCCCTTGCCGTCCGTGCCATCGGCGATCTTTTTTCGAATTTTGGCTACAATGTTTTTCATGTCCAGTTTTGCGGCAGGAGCGATTTCACCCAGTATCACTTCCAGGGCGATGACATGACCGGCTACGCTGCCCAATTTTTGCGTCAGATAATCGATGTTATCCGCTGCTTGCCGCAACGATAACGCCAAGGTATTCAGGGATGTCCTGTTGGATTTGATCTTTTCAATCTCCACAGACATCATTTCAATGGTTTTGCCCGTCGCCGCACTGATTTTGGTAAGCAGTTCCAGATTTTCCGCCAGATACTCTTCTCCCGTCGGTTCTTTTACGCTTTCCGTTGCCGAAACCTTAACGGCTTTGGTTTTTACTTTTGGATCTTCGGTTTTTTTGCTTTTCGCTTTTGGAGTTTCGACCGTTTTGCTTTTTACATTTAAAGCTTTAACCGCACCCTTTTCCTTTTTGATCGCCATATCAGCTTTTCCTCCCTATCGTAATTTAAAACCAGTTTGCAGCGTCTTTGTTCTTCATGCCTTACCTTGATAACGTTGTCAAGCCGTTATTTTCATAGCCAATTCCCCGCTTCTTGATGGATCATACCCGCCAAGCGCCGAAATCCGGTTCCGAAACTGCGGAGAACAGATGGTCTCCAGCACGGCTTGGATGTTCGGATTGTGCAAATTTTTCGTCGGGATCACCAGATCATACTGCTCCCGATCCATGGGGATGAAATCCAGATCAAGGGCTTTCGCGGCCGAATAAATGGCCATGCCGCAATCCGCCGCTCCACTTAAAACATCAACAGCAATAGACATGTGCGAGAATTCCTCATGAGAATAGCCGCGAATGGCATTCGGTTGAATTCCCAAGCGCTCCAGATGATAATCCAGCAAAATTCGCGTGCCCGACCCCGCTTGCCTGTTCACAAACGAAACGTCGCCGCGCGTCAGATCCCTGATGCCTTGAATGCCCTTTGGATTGTTCTTTTGAATGATCAGCCCCTGATCCCGAAGAACAAGGTGAAACAGACTGATTTCCAGTCCTTTCAGATATCGCTGAATAAAAGAAACATTATATTCTCCGGTATGGACATCCAAAAGATGGGAACCGGCAAAATGGCAGACACCTTTCCTTATGGCGATCAGGCCGCCCAGACTGCCCACGTTTCCGGACGATATCCGGATATTTCTTCCTGTGGCCAGCCGGACCTCATCGGCAAGAATATCAATCGCAATATCATGGCTGCCGATAACGACAAGCGTATGATCCAGTTCCTCATTTTCCACCAGAATTTCCGCCTGAATTTCTTCATCCTGGCCGACACCTTCCGACGATGGCGGTATTCGGATCACCCCTTCAGCACGGGTCAGCGATGTGATGGATCCCGCGGATCGGGAAAGAGGCGTGGCAATGCAAATGTCTCCCACTCTTCCGATGTTCACACGGACAAATTCCTCCGTTCCCAGTTTTGAAGGAATCGCACGGGATGCCCGTACAGAAACCGACCGGCTCTTCGGAAGTTCCCGGCCCTGAAGATTAAAGAGCAGCGGCTTGGCAAATTGCTCAAATGAAAGAATTGCAGAAACAGGATACCCCGGAATCCCGATTACCGGTTTACCACCTACGCCGCCCAGGATGGTCGGTTTTCCCGGCATCATGGCGACACCATGCACAAAAACCTGGCCAATCTTTTGAAGGATGGATGCCGTATAATCTTTGGACCCGGCCGATGACCCGGCATTGATCAGAATCAGATCCGCATCAGATTGCGACGCCTTCAGCAGGGCATCCCTGATCGAATCTTCCTCGTCCGGAACAACATCAAAAACCAACGGTTCTGCATGCGCCTCTCTCACCAACCCCGAAAGCGTTAGAGAATTCGAATCAATAATTCTGCCTTTTCCCAACTGTTTAAAATCGGACACCTCCCGGCTGCTGACGATTTCTGTTCCTGTGGGAATGATGATCACTTTGGGTGTGCTGCGGACACTTAAACGGAAAACACCCGCCGCGACGAGTGCCCCGATATCATAGGACCGAAGAACATGATTTTGCGAAAACAAAAGCTGCGTGGCAACAATGTCTTCGCCCACTTTTCGAATATTTTGCCAGGGATAAGCGGAAGACAGAATTTCAATGTGTCCCTCGTCTTGCTCATGAAGTTTTTCAACCATGATCACGGCATCATACCCATCGGGCAAAGCCTGGCCGGTATTGATCCAGACAGCATCCACCCCCGTTCTCAAAAGAACCGGACTTTGCTCCGTCGCGCCATACGTCGCTTCCGCCTTTACGGCAATGCCGTCCATGGCGGCGGAATGATACGTCGGAGCGGAGATGACCGCATAGACAGGCTCCGCTGTAACGCGCCCCAGCGCATCTTGCGTGTCAACGATTTCCGGACTGGATTTTTTTTTCTTCCATGCCTGGGAGAAAATGTCCTGCGCTTCCTCAAGCCCCTTCATGGCCAGATATACATTTCTTTTCATTTACACTTTTTCCTCAAACCCTTTGAAGAGCATCACCGACACTTCCTGTCCCTTGTAAAGCCCCTCCTCGTTTCGGTTGATCTTGACCAAACCCTGAGCTGCCACCAGCGTGGAAATCAGTCCGGACTTGCCGAATACCGGTTCCGCAAGCAATCGCCCTTCTGATGAATGGAGCTTAACCCGAACGTAGTCGTCTCTGCCGCTTGCCGACTCGATGTTCCGCGCCAATTCCGCCTTTACATATTGATGGCATTTATCAGACGTTTTTTCATCCCCGGATATTCTGGCCAGGAAAGGTTTGAGAAAAACTTCCGCCACAATCAAGGCAGCCGCCGCATGACCGGGCAAACCAAACAGAGCTTTGTTGTTGATTTCTGCAATGATAGTCGGTTTTCCCGGACTGATCGCAATGCCGTGAACCAGAAGCTTCATACCTTCAAAAGAATTCAAAACTTTTACCGTCATATCCCTTGCGCCCACGGAACTGCCGCCGGAAAGCCAGACCGTGTCGCAGCCTTCCAGCGCTTCTCGGACAGCTTCGCGGATCGCATCAAAGTTGTCTTCGCATAAGCCCGTTCTTACGGGAATTGCGCCGCACTGAAGGCAAAAAGCACTCAAGGCATAGCTATTGATATCTCGCACCTGCCCCGGTTTAGGCTTTCGATGAATGGGAATTACCTCGTCCCCCGTGGAAATAATCGTGACTTTCGGCCTTCTGAATACAGGTATTTTTTCAATGCCCAGACCAGCAAGAACCCCGATATCCTGGGGTCGCATCGTGTCGCCTCTTTGAAAAACAACCGTACCTTTTGCAAAATCATCCCCCCGGGCAATGACATTTTCCATGGGTGCAACCGCCCGGCTTACCTCTATCGTTTTTTCATCCACATCGTGGCAATATTCCAGCATCACCACCGCATCCGCGCCTTCGGGAAGCATCCCTCCGGTGGATATGCGCACGGCGTTCCCTGCGGAAACAACGGCTGTGGGCGCGCGGCCCATAACCACATCTCCGGACAATTCAAGAAAGGCTGGAAGGCTATCGGTTGCGCCAAAAGTATCCTTCGCCCGTACGGCATAACCGTCCATGGATGACCTGGAAAAATCCGGCAAATCCTCACCGGCGGTAATTTCCCGGCTCACAATACGATGAATGGCCTCTTCAATCGCAATGGTTTCCTCGCCCCTCGGACCAAACCCTTTCAGAAGCCCCTGCACCTCTTCAGATGTTTTGACTTGAAAAAACAAGAATCCTCTCCTTGATATTTCTGGATGTTCCCGGTTATGCGCTTCACCGGATCCATATTTCCTTCTGTTTTTAACAAATTCATGCCGAAATGTGAATCACTATTCTGTTGCCGAGAATAACCTTCATGAACAATTCTTTACAAATCCCTATTGGCAGTGTAAATTCTGGTGCCACAAATTTTCATAATGCTATACTGTAACCAACACGAAATCAGGAAGGCCGCCATGTCGTCCGCCATCATTTACGAGCGCTATCTTTGGTTTCACAACGCAATCAAAAACAACGGGCATCCAAACGCCAGAACCTTGGCTGAACAGTTTGAAATTACTCCCAAAACCGCCCAGCGCAATATCGAATTCATGCGCGACCGGCTGGGCGCACCTCTTCAATATGTGTCCACTTATCGGGGATACGAATACGAAGACGACACCTGGGAACTTCCCGGTTTGTGGCTTCATGAAGATGAACTGATTTCACTGGCGCTTTCTTACCGCCTGGCCGCCGCCGTGCCGGACAGTGAAATAAAAACTTCTTTAAAAACGTTTTTGAATAACATTATCGCCAATCACGCTTCCAACCATTTTAACATTGATGAACTGGGCAATAAAATCTCCGTCAAAAACATCACCTACGCCCGCACCAGCGAAACCGTCTTTCACAGGCTTCTGGATGCACTGCTTAAATCCCGGCCTGTGCGCATTGAATACTACTCGCCGCACAACGACCAGGCCACCGTCCGCGACATCCTGCCTTTGCACCTGCTCAATTACACCGGCACCTGGCACATCATTGCGCACTGCGGTGTCAAAAAGGAACTGCGCGATTTTGTCCTGTCGCGGATCAAAACCGTCTTGCCTTGTGACGCAAAAATCAGTGCACGTATCCCCACCACCCGTGTGAAGGATTACATCCGGCAAACCTTCGGCATCTTCCGGGGCCAAATGACGGCGGAAGTCTGCCTGCGCTTCACAAAGGATATTGCACCCTGGATTGCCGAGCAAAACTGGCATCCTGACCAGAAAATGACCGTTCAGAAAGACGGCAAACTGAACTTGACCTTTCCCGTGGCCGACTTCCGGGAAATCAAACGGGAAATCCTGCGCTATGGCGCGCAAGTGGAAGTGGTTGCACCCGCCGCCCTGAGAAGCGAAATTAAAGAAGAAATCAGAAAAATGAAAAATATTTACTGATAGGACATCAAATGGGGGTGCAGATGGCGTATAATAGCCAAAATGATGGCATCTGAGCACACACGATGATGAAAAATGAGCAGCTGGTATTTATTGACGTTGAAACAACAGGTCTTGATCATCGGAAAGGCCATAGAATTATTGAGGTAGGCGCAGTAGCCATGAAAAATGACCAAATTGTGTCCGAATATCAAAGCCTTATTCATGTGGATGTTCCGATCCCCAGACAGGTTTCCAGAATTCATGGCATTACCAATGAAATGCTGACCCGTCAGTCGGAACCGGAAAATGTTTTCCCGAAACTAAAAAACTTTATAACAGACAGCATCCTGGTTGCGCATAATGCCAAATTTGATATAGGTTTTTTACGATCGGAATTTAACCGACTAGAATTGAGCATTACCAATCAAATCTTTTGCACGCTGGAAATAAGCCGCAGACGCTACCCGCACCTGCCGAATTATAAACTGGAAACTCTTTATCGCCGACTCGTCGGGCCGGTGCCTGAAGATACAAAAAGACACCGAGCGCTTGACGACGCCCGCATGGTGGTGGCCATCTGGATGGCAATGGAGGGAAAATGACGGATTCAACACCTTCATATTACAGATACTGGGGAAAAGCAGACAGAGAAATGGGGAAATATCATCTGCTGCCGTATCATTGTCTGGATGTGGCGGCGGTAGGACATCAGCTTTTGTCTAACAATTCAAAACTTCTGTGCAAAATTTCTGCGCTAACCGGTTTAGAAAAAACAATCTGTTTGCGTTGGTTGAAAATGGGCCTTGTATTTCATGACATTGGCAAATTTTCGGAAACCTTTCAGAATTTAAGACCCGACTTACTAAATCAGTTGCAGGGTATTGCAAGCCTAAAGCAATACACTATCCGGCATGATAGTTTGGGAAATCTCTTCTTTAAATTTTTCTTAGAACAAGAGAATTCCTTATTTCATGAAGTCCCGGACGGCTCAACGGATGAATGGCAAGATGTCATTCTGACAATGATTAGAGCCTATACTGGACATCATGGCATACCTCCGCAGATGAAGGGCTCAAATGGCATGCCTCTGAATTATCATCGTTATTTTGGAGAAGCGGATTTTGCTGCAGCGGCAAGCTTTATTAAAGATGTTGACACAATAGGTAATGTTCTGCCTGATGAATATGTCTTTCCATCGACATATGATCTTGAAGTGATGTTGAAAAAGGCATCCTGGTTATTGGCTGGTTTCACCGTGCTTTGCGATTGGATTGGATCGAACAGTATTTGGTTTCCGTACATTGCGACGCAGATCAGTTTGGACAAATATTGGGAAACCATTGCTTTGCCGCAGGCTGCGCTTGCTATTCGTGCAGCCGGTATTAATGCCGGTATCCCGTTAGCCGAACAACCAGACTTTTCCTGCCTCTTCCCAAATATTCCAGCCCCCACACCATTGCAGGCTTTTGTCAATCAATATCTGCCTGAAAATTCACCGCACTTGTTTATACTTGAAGACATTACCGGCTCTGGTAAAACAGAGGCTGCACTGCTTTTGGCGGGACGTTTGATGGCTGCCGGATGCGGTAATGGACTGTTTTTGGCGCTGCCTACAATGGCGACGTCCAATGCCATGTATACCAGGCTTGCCAATGTTTATAGAAAACTGTTTATGGCTGAAACTGAACCAGCGCTTGTCCTTGCCCACAGTGCCCGGCACCTTTCTGAAAACTTCATAGCATCTGTTGGCGGGCAGAGAAACTATGGTGCAGATGAAGAGACGGCTGCTGCGCAATGTTCATCGTGGCTTGCCGACAATCGCAAAAAGGCGCAATTGGCTGATGTGGGCGTTGGGACACTTGATCAAGCATTGCTGGCAATCCTCCCCGCCCGTTTTCAATCTTTACGCCTCTTCGGTATGGCCAGTCATATCATTATCATTGATGAGGTACATGCCTACGATCCATATATGAACAAATTATTACAAAACCTGCTGACCTTTCATGCGGCTCTTGGAGGAAGCGCAATTATGCTTTCGGCAACTCTGCCGACACATACGCGGCGTGGCTTCATTACCGCTTTTGCTAATGGTTGCGACGACAATCAATGGCTGGAACAGAAAATCCAAGCCTATCCAATGGTTACTTCTTACACAAAAGAAACGGGCATTTGTGAAACATCCATTGAATCAGCTCCACAACGCCAATGCAGTGTACAGGTTTCACTCATTGACGAAGAAGACGAAGTCATAAAACAGATTATTGAAGCAACAGAAAAAGGATATTGTGTCTGCTGGATCAGGAATACGGTGAATGACGCTTTAAACGGGCATGAAAAACTGAAAGCAAAAGTGCATAAAGATAACTTAATGTTGTTTCACGCGCGTTTTGCCTTGGGTGATCGCCTTGATATCGAAAACGAAGTTTTAACTATATTTGGGAAAACAAGCACAGAAACGCTGCGCAACGGGAAAGTGCTGGTTGCTACACAGGTGGTCGAGCAGTCACTTGATTTGGACTTTGACCTGCTGATTTCCGATCTCGCACCTATGGACTTGTTGATACAAAGAGCAGGGCGGCTTCACCGCCATGCCCGCGACGAGAAAGGCAACCTTCTAGAAGAAGGCCCTGATCGACGTGACCCACCCCGAATGATAATACATGGCCCTTGGCCTGAAGAAAGTTCAGGCGGTGACTGGTTCAAATCCTTCTTTCCCAGGGCGGCGTTTGTCTATCCCAGTCATGGTTGCCTTTGGCTGACCGCCAGGCTCCTGTCTGAGAAAAAGCATCTAACGATGCCGGACGATGCAAGAATGATGATTGAGGCTGCCTTTTCCGAAAGCGCAGAAAAAATACCTGAACCACTCCAGCATCGCGATCAGCAAGCGGATGCAAAATGGCAAGCGGATAAAACACTTGCCCATATTAACATGCTCAAACTGGATGAAGGGTACGAAGCCACTGTAACCCAGTGGCGGGAGGATATGAAGACACCCACACGCCTGGGTAGTATGGATTCTGCCGTGCGACTGGCCTGTTGGGATGACAAAAAACTAACACCTTGGTACGCACATGGACGATTCCCGTGGGATATGAGCCAAGTCAATATCCATAGCAGTTTGGTTAATGCGGAAGTTATCCATGATGGAAAATTAGGTGAGGATATTTCCAGTTTAAAAGAGAGGTTACCGGACAAGGGCAAGTGGTCGCTTCTTGTTGTCCTTCAGCAAGACGGAAAAGGCAACTGGCGGGGCAAGGCGTTGAATAAAAAAAATGAAACTGTATTGATGGAATATGATCGGCTGACGGGCGTAAAGGTCATAACGAAGGAGGATTAAATGCATTTCAACCTAATTGATGAACGATGGATACCGGTAAGAAGACGGGATGGGATCAAAACCATTATAGCACCATGGGAGGTTACAGATCAGTTCAAAGAAAATCCGGTCGTGTCGCTTGACGCACCGCGGCCGGACTTTAACGGTGCACTGATTCAATTTCTAATTGGGCTTGTCCAGACGGTTGCCGCGCCGCAAAACGGTGCAGAATGGCGCAAGAAGCTTATTGAGCCACCTTCACCTGACGACTTGAAGAAGGCTTTTACAACAGTGCATCATGCCTTTGAACTCGGTGGTGATGGACCAAGATTCATGCAGGATTATGAAGGGATTGTAGCTGACGATTGTGGTGTTGATGGTTTATTGATCGAGACACCTGGTCAAAATGCTCTGGTAAATAATACAGATCACTTCATCAAGCGTAATGCAGTTTCTGGTCTTTGCCCAAGCTGTTGTGCCACCGCACTCTTTGCATTTCAAACCAACGCACCCGCTGGCGGCCCAGGCTATATGACATCTTTGCGTGGCGGTGGACCTTTGACAACTCTCGTTGCTGGCGATAACCATCACAGCACCTTATGGCAACTTGCATATTTGAATGTATTGGAAAAGGGCAAATTTGCAAGCACATGTGGAAATCCCGAACTTCTTGAAGATAAATATAAATTGCCATGGCTTGCTGAAACAAAAAAGGGGAAACGGAAAAAAGGTGATGTCTTTTACGGAGAAGATACAATCCCTGAAGCTGCTAATCCGGCAATTATGTTTTGGGCCATGCCCCGGCGTATCAGATTAAATTACTCATCTCTTTTATCAGGCACGTGTGACATTTGTGGAAACTATTCCAACAGACTGATTCATACTTACAAGGAAATTCCAGGTGGAGCAAGTTACAATGGTTGGCTTCATCCTTTATCCCCATACTACGAACAAACAGCGAAAGGTGAAAAAAGCATTTTACCTGTTCATGCGCAACCCAGCGGATTGACATATAGACATTGGCTTGGCTTTGTCATTCAGGACGACAACGAAAAAAAGATGCCCGCGCGTATTGTACATGAGTTTTACGATCGTTGGAAAAGTGGGTGGCAGTTCCGTTTATGGGCATTTGGCTACGACATGGATAAAATGAAAGCGCGTTGCTGGTACGAATCAACCATGCCGTTGCTTTGTGTGGATAATGCCATCAGACCTGATTATGAGGAGAGGGTTGCTGGCATGGTGAAGGCGTCCACCGAGATTGCCGGCAATACGCGGAGTGCACTTAAAAAAGCATGGTTCAGGCGGCCGGATAACGCCAAAGGAGACACAACATTTGTTGACAACAGCTTTTGGCAGGGCACAGAATCCGATTTCTATTTAACGTTAAATGATTTGATATCTGCACTCAACAATGGAAACGACACACAGGAAGTAAGCAGACAATGGCTTTCTGTCTTGTGTATTCATGCATTAAAAATATTTGACAATTACGTCTGGGAAGGGCCTATCGAAGATGCAGACCCAAAACGGGTTGTAATAGCTCGCAAAGAATTGGAACTGTACAACAGAGGCAAGAAGATCAAGGAACTTATTGGCCTATCGTTTGATAAGTCTACTACCGATAAAAAAATAAAGGGAAAAAAAGAAAAGAAACTGACCATAAAGTAACAACTTACACTATGAAATTAAAGAATAAAGGAGGAGGCATGGCAACAACATACCTGAGATTCAACGCAGATTCACCCGAGACCCATGTGCTTATTGATTGGTGGCGGGCATTAGATGCCAACAGAGGAGACCGGGCCGAACTGCGACGCTGCGCTACTTTGACGGAAGTGGCATTTACATCAGCTTACCACCGCTTGCGGTTTGCCGTAGGTAAACATGGTGCGGTAAATGATGATTCACTTGCGCTGGTGGCAGGACTAGCAGCGCGCGTCAAACTGGACATTAAAGAAAACACGCTGGCAGAACAAATGGCGACAGGAAAGACAGACGGATCTGCAAGAGTAAGCGGTTTACGCTTTCGACGTTTACTGAAAGTAAAAGAGGTCGATGACCTATTTTGCGCCATAGGGCGCGTTGTGGCGCTGTTAGGTGGGGCTGTGAATCTTCAAAGCCTCGCTAATAGTGTTTATTTTTGGAATGACAGAACACGGAAACAGTGGGCTTTTGAATACTATTCAAAGTCACCCTCGGAACAATAAATCATATAAAAAAGGAGAATCGAACATGAGCAACTTTATTCAACTGCATTTATTGACATCATATCCCCCTTCAAACTTAAACCGTGATGATCTGGGACGACCCAAAACAGCTATTATGGGTGGCAAGACACGGTTACGGGTATCTTCCCAAAGCTTAAAGCGGGCATGGCGAACCTCATTAATTTTTGCCGAGGCTATGAAAGGGCACATTGGTACCCGTACCAAGACAATGGGTATTGAAGTATATGAAGACTTAAAATCGAAAGGTGTTGCAGAGAAAAGTGCAAAAGAATGGGCAAGGCAGATCGCCGAGGTTTTCGGTAAAGGAAAGAAGGCCAATACGGCCAATCCGCTGGATGAACTGGAAATCGAACAGCTTGCCCACTTCAGTCCAGAGGAAAAAACAGAAATAGATGCGCTTGTGGATAAACTGGCAACAACCAAAGCCGCGCCATCCGACGATGATCTGAAATTGCTCAGAGAAAATCACACTGCCGCCGACATTGCCATGTTTGGCAGGATGCTGGCCAGTTCGCCCGCTTTCAATACTGAAGCAGCCGTTCAGGTGGCACATGCCATAACCGTTCATGATGTGGCGGTCGAAGATGATTACTTCACTGCAGTGGACGATCTGAATAAAGGCAACGAGGATATGGGGGCTGCCCACATCGGCGAGACAGAATTTGGTGCAGGCGTGTTTTATCTTTATATCTGCATCAACCGTGATCTTTTACAGGAAAACATGGGTGACAAGGTGCTTGCAAATAAGGCAGTTGCAGCACTGGTTGAGGCCGCTGCCAAAGTATCGCCAAACGGTAAGCAGAACAGTTTTGCATCCCGTGCCTATGCTTCATACATCCTGGCTGAGAAGGGTGAGCAGCAACCCCGTTCTCTCTCCGTATCATTTTTAAAACCTGTCCACGGTGAAGATGTTTTAAGCAAAGCCATTGAAGCAATTGTAAGTAAACGAGCAAACATGGAGAAGGTCTATGGCCAGTGTGCTGAAGCGACAAAAACCATGAATGCAGAGACAGGCGAAGGAAGTCTGGCAGAGATCATTACATTCGTGACGGAGTAAGCATATGCGCGATTATCTTCTGTTTCACCTGTATGGACCGCTGGCTTCCTGGGGTGATATTGCCGTGGGGGAATACCGCCCCAGCTTTGCCCATCCGAGCAAATCAGCTATTGTCGGGCTGCTGGCGGCGGCGCTTGGTATCCGTCGCGATGAGGAAGGACGCCAGAATTCACTGGCAGCGTCTTGTACATTTTCAGTGCGGGTTGATGCTATGGGTGTACTTTTGCGCGACTACCACACAACCCAAGTACCTTCCGCTAAAAGGGGTGTGACACATTATACACGCCAATCCGAATTGGCAACGGATGAACTTAATACTATACTTTCCAGCCGTGATTACCGTTGTGATGCTGT
>Ga0116148_1002722_pt1 | contig 17086 bp, 9 predicted proteins | sample AD_UKC055_MetaG_FD_89786 | JGI IMG/M metagenome (GOLD analysis project Ga0116148, IMG submission 89786) | Active sludge microbial communities of municipal wastewater-treating anaerobic digesters from USA - AD_UKC055_MetaG | ecosystem: Engineered > Bioreactor > Anaerobic > Digestate | place: USA... | reverse complement strand
TATCCGTCATATTTTCAGTGATGAGCCGGAACAGCCGCTCCTTTTCCCTGAGCGCCTCCTCTGCCGTTTTCCGGTCCGTTATGTCGTGAATTATCGAGTGAAGGATGTCCTTCCCCTCCAGCCTGATCAGGCTGCTGAAAACCTCCACATTCCGTACCGTTCCGTCGGCCTTCCGGTGCTCGAATTCGTACCGCACCCGCTGCTGCGACCTGACCATGTCCATGGCAGCCTGTATCTCGCCGACGGGATGGTTGTTGATGTCCTTGATGTTCATCTGCAGCAATGCTTCCGCCGGCCACCCGTAATACCGTACCGCCGCCTCGTTGGCGTCGATAATCTTTCCCGTATCCGGATCGATTATCATTTTCACCGCAGCGTGCTGGTGGAACACGCTCCTGAACAGCTTCTCGCTTTCCCTGAGCGTGGCTTCGACCTCTTCTTTTGCCTGCATTTCTTCTTCGAGCTCGCGGTTCAGCCGTTCGAGCTCCTGCATCTTGTGTTCCAGCTTTCGTATCAGCGTCTCGTTGTAGTGTTTGAGTATCGTTTCATCCCCCGTTTTCGGCAACCGCGGGGAAGTCAGCATCTGCTTTCCGTCCGCGGCAAGCAACGATTCTATATTACGCAGAAATTCTTCGGGCTCGGCCGGTTTTACGATGAAAGCGTCGCCCCCCATGTCGAGGGCGAGTCGCTCGTCCCGGGGGTCCGTATACGTGGCGGTGTAAAAGATGAAGGGGGCTTTTTTCAGCCGCTCGTCGGCCTTCCAGATCCGGCATAATGGATACCCGTCGATGACCGGCATGAGGATATCGGATATGACCATGTCGGGAATAGTCGAGAGCGCCTTGACGATCGCGTCGCTCCCGTTCTCGGCCTCCACTACTTCATATCCGGAACCCTGCAGAAGGACGCGCAGGAGATACCGGTTTTCCTCGATATCGTCGACGATCAGAATCCGTTTCATAGTGTACCCTTTCCGCTGTCTGAAATAAACTTCCTGATTTCTGAAACGAATGTTTCCGGGTTTATCGGCTTTTCAAGATAGCCATCGCAGCCGGAGGCAAGGGCCTTTTCGCGGTCGCCCGCCATGGCATAGGACGTGACTGCTATGATCGGGATAGACCTGGTCAAGGGGTTCTTGCGCAGCGCTGCTGCGACGGCATAGCCGTCCATCGATGGCAATTGTATATCCAGCAATATAAGGTCGTAGGGTTTTTCGGCTGCCAACAGGATTCCCTGGGGCCCGTCAACCGCCGACACCACGGCAAATCCCTGCGCTTCAAGTAAAAAAGTGGCCAGATACCGGTTCTGCTCGTTATCTTCAATCATCAGCACGGTTATTTCTTTTTTATTCATCCCGCCTCCGGTCTGCGCAATGGCACTGTTAAGGTAAAGGTACTGCCGCGGCCCCACTCGCTTTCGACGGTAATATCGCCGCCCAGGATATCGGCCAACCGCCGGCATATGGCAAGCCCGAGGCCCGTTCCTTCTGCTTTACGGGTCAGACCCGTGTCAACCTGCCGGAACGGCTGGAAAAGCCCCTCCAGGTCCTCGGCCCGTATTCCGATCCCGGTATCGGCGACCCTGAATTGAATAGCCGGTACGGCATCCCGGGAGCGCCCCGTTCCGGCCGGGAGCAACGCTTCCGTCTCATCCACGGAAAGTGTAACGCCGCCACGCTCGGTGAATTTTATTGCGTTGCTGAGCATATTGATAAGGACCTGCTCAAGGCGTCTCTGGTCGCTGACGATCGCGCCGATCCCTTCGCCCACGTTCACGGCGAGCGACAGGCCTTTCTTGTCCGCCAGCGGTCGTACCGTATCGGTCGCTTTCTTTATCGCGTCCCCGAGATCGAACCGATCGGGATGCACCTCGAGCTGGCCGGCTTCAATCTTCGAAATGTCCAGGACGTCGTTAATGAGGGAGAGGAGGTGCTGGGCGCTGTTCTTCACCATGCCCATCTGTTTTTTCTGCTCGTCGTTGAGCGGGCCCGCCAGGCCCTGGAGAATGATGCCGGTAAACCCGATGATCGAGTTGAGCGGCGTGCGGAGCTCGTGCGACATGGTCGCGAGGAACGCAGACTTGATGCGATCGGCCGCTTCCGCGCGCTCCTTGGCGTCGGCAAGCTCGTCGAGCGTTTTCATGAGCGATTCCTCGGTTTTTTTCCGCGCGGTGATGTCATTTCCAACGGACAAAACCTCCACCAGCGAGCCGCTTTCGTCGACGATCGGCTTGTTCGTCCAGGCGATCCAGACCTTTTCGCCGTTTTTCCGGATATTTTCATTTTCATTGAATATGTGCGTTTCGGGACTGCGCATGATATCTTTCATTAAAAGCTCCAGGTCCCTTCCCGACGACTCAACGCTCGGTACGATGGTGCCCACCACGCTCTTGCCGATGATTTCGTTTTCCGTGAAACCGAAGAACTTCTGTGCATAGGCGTTGAAAAACGTGATCGATCCGTCCGGCTTCCATCGTAAAATCACGCTGTTAGCGCTTTCCACCAGGTCCCGGTATTTCTTTTCGCTTTCCGCGAGGGCCATCTCCGCGCGGTCCTGGTTCTCTATCCGTACGAGGAGCTCCCTGTTCACATTTTCCAGCTCGCTGTTTCGCTCCCTGACGATCTCCTCGAGATGCTCCTTGTAATGCCCGAGCTCCAGCTCGGCAGACTTGCGGTCCGTGATGTCCCGGATCGATTCTATCGCGCCGTACACGGCGCCGTTGCCGTCCCTGAGCACCGAGGCAGCGCCGGCGAGATGCCGTTTGAGCTTCGGATTATACCTCTCAACGAACAGGGTGTCCCCTTTTTTTTCGACAAATTCATAGGCTGACGGCATGGACGGATCGTCGATTTTCAGGACAAGGTCGATCAGGATCGGTTTTCGCTCCCCAAAGAAAGGTAACGCATATTCATAATCCGATGTTCTCAGCATTTCCTTCTTGGTCACACCGCTCAGCTCTTCCATGGCCCTGTTCCACGCAAGTACCCTGCCCCGGCTGTTTATCGCGAAGGTTGCATCGGGCAAAAAATCAATGATATCATACAGACGTCTCTGGATCTCAAGGCGCGACCGGTCCAATTCGTTCCGCTCGCGGGCCAGCACCGAAAGGCTGAGGGTGATGATCGAGATGACCCCGATATACGACTGGAGATAGAACAGGGATGTGCCGGTCACCATGCCGCTTCCGGGACCGGCGCCGCTTACCGTGCTGGCAACCGCGATGGCCGATACAATCAATATCGCCACCGAAGAGCAGGTCCGTCCGAAACGGAAGGCGATCCAGAGGAGCGGAGGAATGATGGCATATTCGAGCTTGTGGTCGTTCAACAGGATGATCAACGATGCGGCAGTCAGCACGGCAAATATGCCGGCCGCTTCCCCCAACCGTGATTTTTCGATTTTCGGGAGGCCCGTTTGTTTCAGCAGAATCACGAGCGGCGACACGATCAGCACGCCGACCGCGTCCCCGAGCCACCAGGTGACCCAGAGCCGTGCGAGCGGCAGCGTTTCCCCGGCCGCCAGCACATAGCTGGACACCCCTATCGAGGCACTCACCATGGTGCTGACGACGCTGCCGCCCACGATGAACGCGACCAGGCCCTTCATGGTATCGAAGGGATTGCCGTCACCCACGAAGCGCCGGACAAGCCAGGCGCCGATAAGTCCCTCCAGCATATTGCCCAGCGCGGTCGCGATAGATGCCGCTATGTAATTTACCGGATCAAGACCTGCCCCCGCGAGGGTCAGCAGGTTCGCGGCGCACGCGCCGATAAAGATGGCCGGTCCCATCCGATACCCGTACAGCAGAATGACCGCCAGGGCTATACCGGAGGGGGGCCACACCGAAGTGACATTCGTAGCGCCGACCGCAAGGAGCAGCGAGAGGCGGGCCGCGGCAAAGTAAATAACCGCGGTCGTCACCGAAACGACGGCGAAGTGCGCCCGGTTAAAACCCGTGCGGGTGCCGGCAAAAGTGCGGTCATGCATGCGCGCTTTCTCCTTCTTCCTGTTCTTCGTCATAGACGGGCTTCGAAGGCACTGTGAAATAGAAACACGTCCCTTTCCCCTCTTCGCTCTCGACCCGGATCACACCGCCGTGCCGTCCGATTATCCTGCGTGCAAGAGCGAGCCCGATGCCGGTGCCCTCGAACTCCTCGGTGCGGTGAAGCCGCTGGAACGGCCCGAAGAGCTTGTCCGCGTAGATCATGTTAAAGCCGACACCGTTATCGCGGATGAAGAACTCGCGGGACGCACCGTTCTCAAGCATGCCGAATTGGATCCTGGCTTTTTTCCGTCGGGACGTGAATTTCCATGCGTTACCCAGTAAATTATCCAGAACTACTTTCAGCAGGGCCGGGTCCCCTACGGCGTCCAGATTTTTATCGATGAGGATGTCGGCGGCGCGACCCGGATCCCGAGCCCGGAGCTCGGCCATGACGGCCTCCGCCATTGCGCCCAGGTCGACCCGTTCGTAACGCATGTCGGCCCGCCCCAGGCGGGACAGCTTCAGGATGTCGTCTATTAACTGGGCCATGCGCATGGTCGCAGCCCGGATCCTGCCCAGGTAGTCGCGGCCCGTGTCGTCCAGCCGCTCCCGGTAATCTTCAAGTATGACCTGGCTGAAACCGTCAATGGAGCGAAGGGGCGCGCGCAGGTCGTGCGATACGGAGTAGGAAAAGGACTCAAGCTCCCGGTTGGACTCCTCCAGGCGGGCGGCGTACCGGCCCAGTTTATCGCGCGCATTTTTTACCTCGCTGAAGTCCATGACCGTGGACCTGCTCCGGAGGTACCTGCCTTCCGCGTCACGGATGGCGGTTGCGCTGACAAGCACCGGGAGGGTGGTCCCGTCATGCCTGATAATCTCGAACTCCATGTCCCTGATGAACCCTCTTTCCTTGAATTGCGGAAAATTCTGGAGAAAGAACATTTTACTCTCATCCGTGACAAAATCTGTAAAGGCCCGCTTACCGACCACTTCCCCGCGACTATACCCGAGCCATTCCAGCTCCGTATCGTTTATCTCCACGAACACGCCATTTTCGTCGAGCGAATGGTATCCGCAGGGAGCGTGGTTATACAGGTCCTCGATTCGGATGGCGTTCTCGATAATAGAAACATTGGCTTCCTCGAGCATGGCAGTGCGCTCGCGCACGCGCTCTTCCAGGTCGCGGTACAACGCAATGCTGTCCAGCGCCGTTCCCGCGGCCTCCGCCAGGGCCTCGATGAGTCCTACCTCCTCGCTGTCCGGGCGGTAGCGGCTGGCCCAGTAGCATCCTATCGCGCCGATAGGATCGGAACGCCGCATCGGGACCATGATCATGCTTTTCACAAATGTTTTTCTGTACGCCTCCTGAGGCACGCGTTCATCGTTATACACGTCCTCAATCACGGCGGTCTCCCGGTTCAGGATGGCCCAGCCGCTGGCGCATTGGGACAGGGGGAATCGCTGTCCCTTCCACAGCGGGCCGATCGCGTCCTCGTCAGCGTAAAAGCACCGGTCGTCCTCGCGGAGAACGAAGGTTACGCCGTCCGCGCCCGCGATGCTGCGGGCCGAATCCCGTATGATCGCCATCACCGCATCAAGGTCACGGGCCGCGGCAAGCCTGGTAACCGCCGAGCTGAGGAGAGAAAGCCTGCTGTTGAGCTGCAGTATCCGGACTTCCGCCTGCTTGCGCTCGGTGATATCTGAAATGATGCCCACAATGGAAATGACGTTTCCTTCCTCATCAACCATGCGCCTCCCGCTGAGAAAACCCCAAAAATCGCTTCCATCCGAACGGACATAATGACGCTCATGCGATACCGAATCGACTTCGCCGTCGATCAGTTTTTTCATTTTATGGTTCCCGTCGCTTTTCTCATCGGGATGAAGATGCCCAAGGTAGGCTGAATCGACAAGCTCATTCATCGGAAGATTAAACATGTCCGCCATTCTCTGGTTCGCAAATACTATCAACCCTTCCGGGTTGACCATGATGATCCCGGCCATGGACGCGTCGAATATCGCATGCAGCCGCTCTTCACTCTCGCGCAGTTCGAGCTCCGCTTTTTTTCGCTCGGTGATATCCATGACGGCCCCGATGATGGTAACAAGCGCGCCGGTTTCATCGTACTGGCCCTGGAAAGTGGAGTGATAATATCCGATGCTCCGGTCAGGGCGGAGAAAGCGCTGTTCATACTCGCCCTTCTCATGCGATTCAATCGCCCTCTGAATCAATTCCTGGTCGCGCCTGTTGTCCTCGGGCCAGGGCGACAGTGCCTGTATCGAATCAATGCGCGGCGTGAACTCCCGCGGATCAAGCCCGAATATCCTGAACACTTCCTCGGACCACTGGACGTCGCCCGTTTTTACATCCCAGATCCAGTACCCCATCCGTGCCATTTCCCTGGCTTCCGCAAGCCTCCTCTCGCTCTCCTGCAGCGCCTCCTCGGTGCGCCTGCGATCGGTGATATCGCGGGCAATCCCCAGCACGCCGAGAAGCTGTCCGTCGATGCCGTACATGGGCGTCTTGATGGTTTCCAGGAGCGCCTTGCGGCCATCTGACGCGAAGGTTACCCATTCCTCGTTGACCAGTGGTCTGCCCGCATCCGCAGCTTTCCGGTCGTGCTCGCGGAAGGAATCCGCCAGATCCCCTTCCACGAAATCGTAGTCGGTTTTACCTACAATATCCGCTTCTGCAGCGCCGAAAAAGCTTTCGAATTTAGGATTGCAATTCAGATATACGCCGTTCGGGTCCTTCAGCCAGATGAGATCGGGAATGGTCCCCACCAGCGTGCGCAGTCGCGCCTCGTTCTCGGCAAGCGCGAGCTCGGCCATCTTGCGCTCCGTCACGTCCCAGACGACGGATATCACCATGTTGTTTCCGGGCAGAGGTATGTTCCGCCCCGAAATATAGGTAGTTTGTTCTCCGGCGCGGGTAATCGGCACGTCAGTCCAGTACATGCGACCCGGGTCGCCGCTCATGCTGTCTTCGATGACCCTTCTTTGAATTTCCTTCCTGAATACGGGATCCTCGTACACCGCTTCCCAGAACCCGTCCGGGTTCTTGAGGTTTTCACGAGTTGTCCTGTACAAAGCGGCGAAATTATCGTTCATGTAAACGAACCTGACGTCCGGCTCGATCGTATTCACGGCGATGCCGACCGGCAGGTTGCCCAGGACCGTACGCGTGAACTCCTCGCTCTCGCGAAGCGCCTGCTCGGCCCGCTTGCGCTCGGTTATCACATCGAACACGGCGACGAAGTATTCCCGCTCCGGGCTGTACACCGAAACGAAAAACCACATGTCGAGCCCGCCAACATACGATTCGAAGCTTTCAGATATTCCGGTTGCCGCGACCCTGGCGTAAATCTCGAAAAGCTCCGGATTATCCTTCCGAATGCCGGGTATGAGGTCTGATACCTTTTTCCCGACAACGTCGTTCAGGCCGGTCAGCCTTTCGAAAGACGCGTTAACGTCGAGATAAATAAAATCCGAGGGCACGCCGTTGTCGTACAGCATTTTGCAGTACGCGAACCCGTTCAGCATGTTCTCAAAGAGGGAGCGAAAACGCTTCTCGCTGGCTCTGAGCCGCGCTTCGGCCCTGCTGCGATCGGTTATATCGTTGATGCTCGACAGGATGACGCGCTCCTTTTTCAGGGAGAGAACGCCGGCGGAATACAGGCCCGTCATGACCTCACCGTTCTTTTTTCTGAAGTTGAACTCGCGGCCGGAAATAATCTTTCCTTCCATGAGCTCCCGCATCACCGCGTTGCGTTCCCCGGCATTCAACCACAAATTGAACCCAATAGAAGAATCGTCCATCGCCTCCTGACGCGAATACCCGGTTATCTCCACAAAGGCCTCGTTGACGTCTATGAATTTCCCGTCGGCCGGCCTTGTGATGGTGATCGCATACGGGGAAACCATGAAGACCCGGGAAAACTTCTCCTCGCTCTCGCGAAGCGCGTCGGCGGCGGCTATCCGGTCGTACAGGTCCCGCTCGCTCTGCCGTCGCCACAGGAGCCAGGTGCCCGCCCCGGCACCGGTGATGAGGCCGATCATCACGACCACCATGAACCAGAACCGTTCCCGGATCGTCGCGTACACTTCCTGCGCGTCCACGCGGGCCACCAGATGCCATGGGGAATCGGGGATCGACTTGAGAGCGGCGATGACCGGCACGCCGCGGTAGTCGATGCCGTCCACGACACCCTCCCTGCCCAGTACGGCCATGACCGCCGGGGTCTCGGTTTTCGCAAGGGGTATTCTCAGATCCAGTGCGGCATTTTTTTTAAACCTGAGCTCGTTCAAAAAGAGGACGTCATCGCTGTCCCTGCGTACAAGGAGCGTCTCCGCGGTCCTGCTCGGCACGGGCCAGCGGGTTATCATGGGATACAGATATTTTCCAGGATCTATCACCATGATAACGAACCCGAACGGTGCGCCTTTGCCCGGTATGTCCGTGAGGGGCGCTATGACCGAAAGATGCAGCGGCGTATCCTCCGCCTCACGGTGGAAATCGGAGAGGATGACCCCTGTCGAAGCGCGCGCATCCTTGAAATATTTCGGGACATGGCCTTCGATCGAGAAGGCCCCCCCCTTAACTATAAGGCGAACAGCACCGCCGGCATCCAGCAGGTAGATGGAATCGTACTGGTACGCGGACCGCATGGTAGTCAGCCAGTTATCGATCTGCCATCGTGCCGCATCATTCAGGGGATCGCCGAAAAAACGGCGCACCAGGGAGATGAACATGGTGTTACCCGAAAGCGTGGCACCGTCACCCAGGCGCTCCCTCCGCCAGCCGGCAATTTCGTCAACCTTCAGCTCCGCTATCGAAACCAGGTGCTGCTCCATCTGGGAGCGGTACTGGTCGCTGAACTTGTTGTAATTGATAAAACCGATGGAAACAATGCCCAGGGACAGGACCATAAAGAGGCCGAGAATCGCGAACGGCACCGGTTTCCGATCGTCGATCGGAAGGGACACGGCGAGCAGGCGGTGCCGGAATATCGCCCACGCGAACATGAGGGAGCCGACCGCGTAACCCTGCGGCAGCACGTTAAGCTGCATTCCCGGCATCAGGTTGAAGGTTGGTACCAGGGTAACGACCAGCATTATCAGGGTCCCGGCGGCTAGCCAGGCCGCCTGGCCCCGGTGCCCCCGCTCCATGCGGACCGACATCACTAAAAGCACTACCAGGCCGGCGAGCGTTACCAGGTTGGCATAAAGAATATGTGTCAGGAAAAAGGGACCAATAACGCGCACGGAATGTTCGGGAATAAAAAACGGGCCGGTCCGGGTGAAGAGCACATCGCGCGCCACCCAGAGCCCGTGCCAGGTGTTCGTCCAGAGCATCGCCTGGGTGACGACGGGCACCACGAAAAGAAGCGCAATGCGGGCTTTAGAGAGGACCGTCGGCTTGCCCACAAAATGAAACACGAAAATAAGCCAGAGTACCGGGGTAACGGCAAAGCAGGGAATGCGCATATTGAACCAGAAGAGGGCCCAATCTTCCGTAGGGCCCAGGAGGGAAATCCCCTGAAACAGGGACAGCAGGCTTACCAGAAGGGCGATCCAGAGGTAGATGCCCGCGGCCGGCACGGTCTTCCGATAACGGCGGGCATACCAGGCAATGATTGCCATTACCACGGTGGTGATGATTATTGAGATGAAATATGCGGCATGCTGCCAGGTCATGAACGCCCTACTCTCCTCCTCGCCAGGAAACGAATCATTCAAACTGCTTGGTCTATACCACCGACCGCATGCTTGCGGTTACTCATGGCCTGATTCCAGTGAGACGCAACAATGGCGTATCAGGCATAATCAACGGACTCGGCTGTTATATTAAGTACAGCAGAGCAAAAATTCTCGATTCAACATGGCACGGCGTATTATGAATGTATAGCAACTGTTACAAGAAGTCAATGCTATCGTTTATTCCGGAGGAATGATCCCCCTTCATTTTGGGCACTCACGATCGACTGTAAGCAAACCTAAAGCACTTATAAGCCCAGGTTACAAATGTAAAAAGCCGGTATGGCAACAGGCACCTATTGTATACCCTGTGCTTGATGACCATAGTGCAATTATTTACATTATTTTCAACTTTTTTATTCGCATACGCGCTGTAATGTTATACTGAACGGGTCGTGTATGTTTATTTTACAATTATTCGGACACAACAAGGCAGGCGGGCGTGGCATCAAAAAGCATTGTGCAATATAAAACAATAACAGCCTTGCCGGGCTGTTATATCTCCTGAAACTGAACATTATTATCTAATTGATCCAAGTTTATTAACAATATCACCACCAGCATTTTATATGATCCCGGGCAGCCTGATTATAAAACACCGGTCACTCCGAGTTGCATTTTTTAATTATTGCATGATTCATCCCTGATGATGAAATCAACCGGATAACACTGAGACACAATACACACTGCTACACAACATCTTATACGGAAAAAAAATTACCTGCTTCATCGTTTTATTGGTATTTTATAACACAGTATAACAAGAAGGAAAAAGGATGAACAACCCTGATACAGGCAATTCCCGGCACGGAACCGGCCCTCTCGGCATCAAACCGAACGGCATACCATATTCGGTATTCATCATTGACGATTCACTGACAGCCCGGGAGATACTGAAGCGCATTTTATTGTCCCTGCAATTCAAAATCGTGGGAGAAGCAGTCAACGGCGAAATCGCGCTGTCCATCCTGAAATCGGGAAGCATCAAACCGGACTTTATCTTCATTGACATGGAAATGCCCCAATTGAACGGAATAGAAACGATAAAATTGATCAAACCTTTGCGACCGGACACGAGGATCATCATGGTAACTTCACATACGGAACGGTCGATCGTGGAAGATTCGATCAAGCTTAACATTGACGGATATATCAGAAAGCCCTATGACCGGGATACGGTTGTGAAAAAAATCGCCTCTCTGACCGGCAGAGAAATCCCCGGGTGAGGGGATTGTTCCGGAGACAAGCCGGCGTCTATCCGGTCCCGGCAGCCGGCATCCGCGGGGTCTGCCCCGGGGAGCAGGTGCGCCGGCCGGTTTTTGTTTATACAGTCCCCCGGTTCGCCTTTTACTCGGTGATGTCCACACCGGCGCCGACAAGGTATTCTTTTCCGCCTATCTCCACCCTTCTTCCGGTGATCCTGAAATTTCGCCGTTCGTCGCCGGCCCCGCGCAACAGGAGGCGGACCTCCATCGTTACCTCCCCGCGCGAGAACCCCTCGTCGAGCTTCTGTGTGAACAGCGGCCGGTTCTTCTCACTCATCATCTCCAGCAGGCTGGCGCCCCGGAGCATTTCCCCGGTGAGACCGCTGAGCTCCTCCAGCTTGCGGTTCCACCGCGCAAACCGGCCCTCACGGTCAACCGCATAGATTATCGCCGGCATGCTGTCGATGACCGCCTCGGTAAACAGGCGCTCCTCTTCCAGCTTCCTGTGCGCCTCCCACTGCTCGTTCACGTCATGGATGACGCCATGAATCGTCGCGCTGCCACGGGACACGCCGGCGATCCGGTAGGCCGAGACCAGGCATCGCACCGCACCTCCGTCCTTTTGCACGATCATAACCGGCTCGTCATTGACCCGCCCACCCGATTCAAGCGCGGCATACAACCGCTTGCGGGCCTTCTGGTCGGCAAAAAGGTCCCCGGCATGCTTGGCCATCAGCTCATGGCGGGAGTACCCGGTCAGCCGCTCCAGGGAAGGATTGAAGTCGATGAAGCTTCCCGCGCCGTCATGTATGTAGAGCGCATCATTCATCGACTCGAACAGGATCCGGAAGCGTTTTTCTCCCTCCTTCATTTTACGGCTGAGACTGTGCTTGTAGAGTGCGATCTCGATGTTCGTAACGAGCTCAATCTCTCCGAAGGGCTTGATAATGTAACCGTACGACTCGGTCATCTTGGCCCGCTCCACCGTCTTCCGGTCTGCAAAAGCGGTCAGATAAATGATCGGGATGCGATACCGCTCGCCGACGATCCTGGCCAGCTCGATCCCGTCGACATTTCCCTTGATCCTGATGTCCATGAGGATCAGGTCCGGCTCTTCCTTTTCCAGCAGCGCGAGCGCGTCGTCGCTGTTCGTGACGTCCCCGATGATGTTGTAGCCCCGGCTTTCCAGGACGTCCCGGATGGACTCAACGGTTATAAGCTCGTCTTCAACAATGAGAATTTCAGGGCCCTTCATTCTTCACTTCCTCTCCGGAAATCCGGAATTTAAAGCTAACGGTGGTTTTTTCTTTTTTCATCTATCAAGCGGCCAGCTTTTCTGTATCCGCCAAACATCATTTACGGTTGGAATGCACCCATTCGATCGCATGGCGCATGAGGTCTCCCGAGCTTGACAGCCCGAGCTTACCGCGACTATTCTTTAGGTGGGTTTCTACCGTATTGATGCTCAGGTTCAGGCTTTTCGAGATATCCACCGGCTTATACCCCTTGCCGATAAGCTCTAAAATCTCCAGCTCGCGGCCGGTGAGGCCCTCGACCGATTTGCACGGTTCCACGGCATCGTTCACCAAACGGTCGATTACAATGCCGGATACGCTGGTGCTTACAAAGAGCCCGCCTTTCATGACGTCCCGGATCGCCCCTATGATTATCTGGGGGGCCTCGCTTTTGGCAATGTACCCGCGCGCCCCCGCGTGAAGTGCCTGCTCCACATACAGGCTTTCTCCGTGCATGGTAAGCACGATTGCTTTTGTCCTCATGCCGCGCCCGGTCATTGCCTTGATCAGGTCAATGCCGCCGGTTTCGCCGGCAAGTGAAATATCGACTATGGCTATATCAGGATCCAGCCGTGCTATCAGGCCGACCGCCCTGTTGGCGGAATCGGCTTCGGCGCACACCGTCATGTCCTTTTCGTGCTCGATTATTTCGCGAATCCCTTTCCGCATAAGCGGATGGTCCTCCAGGATCAGGACGGTAATGGCTCCGGCGTCATGCTTTCCTGTTTTTTTCATACCCTTCATCATCAATCAAATATTCAGCCGGATCCGACGGCCGCATCCTTATAACAACCGATCGCCATCGAGGCTTATATCGACCCGGAATGCACCCTTGTCCTGCGTAACACTGACAACAGCGCCTCAAGGTTCGCCCGGTGGCGCATTATGTCAAGTCCCATCCCTTTAGTGGCCCCATGATCCGGATTTGTTCTGCCAATTTTATTTGAAATGCTTATTATCAAACCGTTTTCCCGGCAGCCCATTGCGACCACGATGACGCCCCGTTTCGCACCATGTTTGGCCGCGTTGTTGATAGCCTCCCGCACGATGTAAAACAGGTGTTCAGCGACGAATTGGTCCCTGATGCTTATTGTACTCTTGCAGTCGACCTGCACCCCGACATTGAGGAGCCGCTTCATCTCAACAGCGTATTCGCGCACCGCCTCCACAAAACCGCCCGGGTCCAGAGCGACAGGCTGGAGCCCCTTGGCTATGAGCCGCGTATGGTCCACGGACTCCCGGACCAGGCGTATCATTGAATCGACATTTTTCAGGTTGGCGTAGCCGCACCCGGACAGTTCATTTTTATGCATTTCTGCTACAAACCCCAGGTAGGAAAGCCGCTGTCCAAGATCGTCATGCAGGTCGCGGCTGATGCGCCTGCGTTCTTCATCCGTTGCCCTGACGACCTCCTGTTCGAGAAGCCGGAGAGCGGTTATGTCCTCGCCAATTGACTGGTATTCTTCCAGCGTGCCTTCGGGATTAAATATGGCGGTATGCGTCCACCTCTGCCACCTGACGCTGTTATCAGGCATGATGATCTCGTTTTCATATGCCAGTATGGGCCTGTCGATGGTGAGCGATTTGATATTGCCTTGAACGGATTCCCGGACTTTCACCGGTATGTTATCCAGGAAAGAGGCGCCCAGCAGTTCCTCGCAGGTCCGTCCCGCGTACGAGCAATACAGGTCATTGACAAAGGTCAGGATAAAAGCCGCGTCGAACCGGCATATGAAGTGCGGGATATATTCCACAAGCTTCCGGTAACGGAGCTCGCTGGCCCGGAGCTTCCGGTCCATCGAATGCTTGTATAGCGCTATATCAATGGAGCGGAAGAGGTCTTTTTCATCATACGGTTTAGAAATATAACCGTAGGGTCCTGTTTCCCGCGCTTTCGTAAAGATGGATGAATCCGTATAGGCAGTCAAAAAAAGGACGGGCACGTCAAGGAAAAGAAGTATTTCACGCGCAGCCGTTATACCGCTGGATTTATTCTTCAGGACTATGTCCATCAGGATCAGGTGGGGGGATGTCGCTTTGGCCAGGGATACCGCGCTGTCGGCGGAGTCAGCTATCCCGCAGACCGAAAAACCCTCCTCCTCCAGTCGGCTTTTCATGTTCTCAGCTGTCACCAGCTCGTCTTCAACGATAAGTATACTGGCCATTGTATCATTCATCTTGTGTATTATGTATAGCTGCCATGCGGCAACTTGTCAATTATTCGTCAGGCTTTCCATTAATCGGGAGTCACGGGCACATTGCATCATCAATATACATTAAAACACTTCCAATACTAATTTTCAATATAAAATTCCTTACATAGAAAAAAAACAGGTATGCCATGATATATGTTGTTGCGATAGAAAACAGAACATGTGGCCTTGTTACGCAAGGCGCCAGGCCATGCATTTACAATCGCCTGTCAGCTTTCTTGCAGATGCAGCATTTAATTCATTAATCCAATATACCCTCCCGACAACGGCCTCCGTTTATGGATCAGCGTCTGTTTGGTCAATATAATAATCATATCACAGAAAGACGCGGGGCCGGATTGGATTGTCGATACGTATGTGGTCAATCCTTAACAGGAAGCAACGTTGACGTGCTCGGGGCTGCCGTTCAAAACGGCAACCCACTTTTCACCCGGGGAGGGCCCGATGCTTCCAGCAAACGGCATGGTCCTTATGCGTGCCGCTTTCCAGTCAGGTAATGTTGACAAACCTGGATCTGAAACGATTGCGGTAACGTTGCCTTCAAGGACAGTTGAAACATTGCCGGATGAGCCGGTAAAATCCGGCCTGGTGTTTGCCGGCTGGAACATGGAACCGAATGGCGACGGTGAACAATTTACAGCGGACACACGCGTTAGTGAAAATATTACGGTATATGCAGCATGGGCAACCCCGGGCCTGCAGTTCACGCTCATTAACGATGGCAAAGAATACAGCGTACAGAAGGGAACCGCGGATACGACAGGAACTGTCGTGATCCCGGGATACTGGTCGGGGAAAAAGGTCACTGCCGTGAGCGCGTACGGATTCAGCCAATGCGACGCCATGACGAGCGTGGCTATCCCGGACCATGTCACATCTATAGGCGCGGACGCGTTCCATGGGTGCAGCAGCCTGACGAGCGTAACGCTTCCCGGCAACCTCGCTTACATCGGGAAAGGTGCATTTTACTCTTGCACCGGTCTGGCGGGCATAGCTATCCCGGACAGTGTTACGGAAATCGGGTCATTTGCATTTGCTTATTGCTACGGCCTGTCAAGTCTTACATTCGCACCATCAAGCAGACTTGCAACAATCGGGCAATACGCCTTCGGATTTTGCACCGGCCTGGTGCAAACGACACTTCCGGCGAACATTACGGACATCGAGCACCGTGCCTTTTATAGCTGCATGAATTTATCAGAAATAAGCATTAACAGCGTTGTGCCGCCTGAATTATCCGTATACGTGTTTTTCAGCTGCCCCGCACTGCAAGCTATCAAGGTGCCGGGTTCCAGTATCGAGGACTACAAATCTGCCGCGGGTTGGAGTTATTATTCTGACATGATTATTCCTCAGTAATAAATAGATATGTTTTTAACACGCATCCGGCCTACGGGTATACATACCTTAAGCCGGATACTTGTTTACATAATGATGAACAAATAATCAACAGGACGGTTTATAATCGAACACGAAAAACGATCATAATCCCTGCTGTACATTACTTTGTTATTAATAATTCAATCAAATCCTTGAAAAATTATTGATTAATTTCGCTTGAATTTTAGCATCTTCATAGTTATACTGATATCGTATTATCTCTGGTAATCTGACGTTCTAATAATTCCTATTGACATCCTGCAAACATGGTTGTATAACTGCAAAAAACATCAAAAGGAGCGCAATTATGAAATCGAAATTGCTTTTTATTTCAATTATAGTGTTTGCAGCGGCATTTATTGCGACCGGGTGCAAGAGCACGATCGATTACCCGTCCGGCGATAAATATATCGGCGCGGCAAGCAAGGGCGTTCGCGACGGAAACGGTGAGTATACCTGGAAGTCGGGCGACAGGTACATCGGCCCCTACAAGTCAGGCCTCAGGGAAGGCGAGGGAACGTACTACTGGGCGAAGGGCGACGTGTACAAGGGCTTCTACAAAACGAACATCAAGGACGGAAAAGGCACCTATACCTGGCCTTCGGGCGATAAGTACGAGGGAGAATTCAAGGACGGAAAAATGAACGGCCAGGGCACCTACTACTGGAAATCGGGCGATAAGTATACCGGCGAGTTCAAGAACGACATGCGGGACGGCAAGGGCGTGATGATCTACGCGGACGGCAAGACCCAGCAGGGCACCTTCAAGGAAAACGTCTTCGTGGGAGAATGACAGTACGTGGAGGCGAACTTCAGGGCCTTTGAGTACACGTCTCAAGACAGTTTCATAGAATCAGAGTACCGGTTCACCGGAGACACACCGACCGGATGGACCATAACGAGAAACGGCAGGGAGCATCTGGCCCTGGGACCGGGATACCGGCTGCTGCGTACCATGTACTGCGGCATCTGCTCCACGGACCTGGCCAGAATACACCTGCCGTTTTCTTTGCCCCAGGTCATCGGCCACGAGGCAGTCGCTGCAGATCCCGCTACCGGGCGCGATTACGTGGTCGAGATTAACGACAACTGCGCGGCGCGCGGCGACCGGTCTCCGGAGATATTCTGCGCAAGCGGGCTGGCCACCCACTGCCCGGACCGGATGGTGCTGGGAATCGACCGCCTGCCGGGCGGGTTCGGGCCCTGGCTGCTCGCCCCGGTCAACGCGTGCGTTCCCGTCGAGGGACTGGCG
>Ga0116148_1002721_pt1 | contig 17086 bp, 17 predicted proteins | sample AD_UKC055_MetaG_FD_89786 | JGI IMG/M metagenome (GOLD analysis project Ga0116148, IMG submission 89786) | Active sludge microbial communities of municipal wastewater-treating anaerobic digesters from USA - AD_UKC055_MetaG | ecosystem: Engineered > Bioreactor > Anaerobic > Digestate | place: USA... | reverse complement strand
CCTGGTTTTAGCATGAATCCACACCGGTAAAGACTCGGGTCTGCCTCCTTCGGGATTCCCTGCCCATTTCTGTTTAGACGAGCTTTCCGTCACCGTAATTGTTGTTACATACTCACCTTCTTCTGTTTCTACCCATGCGGCAAGCTGAGGGGCCTTTTTTACCGGAATAAAGGCAATCCACATTGTTCTTGTCCAGTGTTCACCCGGTTCTATGCAGAGTACTACATCTTCGTCGGGCGTCTCTCCCTGTGCCGCATTCGTACACCCTGCGAGCATCAGGATCATTAAAACCAATACCATCTGTTTTTTCATAATTTCTCCCTAATTCTTATAATGTTGAACAGAGCTTATCTATCATTCTGTCAGTAAAAAAAACGCCCTTACCCCAGTAATCAGGAAAGGTTCTGTTTAAAAGGATGCTTTCTATGCCTCCCCACAGAGCTGCAATGAGAAGAGCGCTCTCAAGTTTTGTATCTTCTACACTGATAACGCCTTGCGAAGCTGCATTATCCAGCAGCTGTATAGCAAAGGTATTTGCGCTGTAGTATTTTGCCAGTTCCTCGCCGGATGCAGCTAAATTAGGCTTGAAGCGCCCCATAACAAGGATTGCAATCCGCGGGTGTTCAAAAGCCCAGTCTCTAAAAGCTCTCATACCGGATTTGAGCTGATCAACTGCAGGCAAAGCGGTATCAGTTTTTCTGATAATGTACTCTTCCATCGCAGAAAGGCATTCAATCTTGATCCTTTCAAAAAGAGAGTCCTTGTCCTTGTAGTAATAATAGATAGTTGTAGCCGTAACAGCGCAGGATGAGGCGATTTCTCTCATACTGATAGCCTCCGGCTCCTTAATAAGCAGTAATTCGAGGGTTTTTTGCCGAATTTGTAATTCCTGCTCCGGATTTGCCTTTCTCATAACATACTCCTGTTAACTTAACATTGTTAAGATATAATGGATGTTAGGTAGTTGTCAAGCCGATAGTAGGTAAATATCAGTTATTGACATACATTCTTAAAGAGAAATTGTTCTAGTTTGAATGAGTTGAAATGTATTCTAAGGCTGCAGAAGCTAAAAAGCCTGAACGGGAGCTGCCTTCCTGCTTTGTGAAGGCATCAATCTTTGATAGAATGTTGTCGGATATTGTTATGTTTACTCTTTTAACATTTTTAGAAAGACTTCCAATATCGACTGGAACTAAACTCCAAAAATATTCAGGCGAGCTGTATGAGTTTTTTAAGACTTCTATTGAAGAGGGATGGGGAATCATTTCATTATCAAGTAAGAGCCCCTCAATATGGGTTAATATTGCTTCCTGTGCGTTGTCTAAGGCTTCTTCTATTGTAGATCCGGCAGAAAAACATCCGGGTAAATCCGGTACGGTAACTCCATAATCGCTGTTGGTATCTTTTTCTAAAAAAATTGCATATTTCATAGCTTCTCCTGCTGCTGTAATCCAGCCTGTTTAAAAATGCTCTTTACCGTTCCTATAGGAAGATCCGCTTTTGGATGGGGAACTGTTACTTTGCCCGTTTTTACCGGATGTTTGAACTGATGATGACTGCCTCGAATATTGAACACGAACCATCCGTCAGCTTTTAAGAGTTTAATTACTTCAGCACTCTTCATGTGTGTATTATACACACGAATGTGTTTTATCGTCAAGAAAAATCTTCATCTTTACATACCGCAAGTGTCCGTTCATGCTCTGTGCCTGCCTGATAATCTGCTTCATACTGACCTCATTAATGGAGGTTTAGTATGAAACAGGCAGTAGAGATGAATTGCATTGGGTCGGTGAGTCACAAAAACGGGTATTCCCTTGTGGTAGATAAGGAGTATTGCGCGGGGCTTACCGGTTTGGAAGAGTTTTCTCATGTTAAGGTTCTTTGGGTATTCAGCAAGCTGCAGTGGGATGGCAAAACGCTTGTTGTCGACAGCCCGTATAAAAAGCTTACCCATGAGATAGGGCTTTTTGCGACGAGGAGTCCTTTTAGGCCTAATCCTATTGGAGTGAGCAATGCACGTATACTATCACTTGATGTTAAAAAAGGGATTGTTGAACTTGACTGGATCGACGCCGATGACGGATCACCCGTTCTCGACATTAAGCCCTATCACCCGAGTGAAGATATGATCCGGGATTTTAAAATGCCTTCCTGGTGCGCACACTGGCCGATGTGTCGTGAAGAATCCGGGGAATTTGACTGGGAAAGCGAGTTTACCTTCGCTCAATAAGGGTGTATTCTTGTAAGGGCGTATGACAAACTACGAATATGTGCAGAAAACAATTGATATTTTTGAAAATTCTCTGGGCTCTGCAAGGGTAATAACAACCGCATCGGAACTTGATGCTGCAGCTCTGTCCCTCACGTACCGCGCCCGCCCGGTTCTGTCTTCTGTACAGACTCAACATCCGCTTGATCCGGTTCTTCTGCAGACACGTTCTATTCATGCAACAGGTCTGGTTTTTTTCATGGATAATAATGTGAAGGGCTTTCACAAAAGCTGGCGCATCTTCAGCGATAACCGTCATAAGATACGAGACGTGAAGGGGAATGTGACGTATCAGTTTTCGTGCTGGGACGAAAACGCATCCCCCGAAAACGACGGTTTGTGGATATTCTGCGCTGCTGAGACCGACAGTACAGTGGATCAGGATATGATCTTTTTTTCGAAAACGTACCCGCCCTTGCGTATTTTATCATTCAAACACACAGGACCGGTTGAAACAATTCACGACACATACCGCAGAATCTATGAAGAATTTATTATGAACAGCAAGTATAAGCTTACCGGAAACTATGAGTATCAAAAATACGGCGAAGACGGAAGTATAGAAATCTGCATACCTGTCTGCGGGTGAAGAAGCAAAACACGGAACTATTGAGTGCCGGAAACTTCTTGACGGGGCAGACTTAATGACTCCTGAGGGGCAGACGAGGTTTAAGAGTGAGAATATGAAAAAAGACAGATGTACAATCTTTGTTATGGATGCGGTGGAGATACTTGAAGGGATAATCTAACTGCAGGAATAATTCTTTCATTTAGAAGCAAAATTACCAATGCAGAAAGTATAAGAAGGCACATACTGCACAGAGCGAAAAGAGAAAGAATTTTATGTTCCTCTTTTTCTGCCTGTTCATAAGGGTAAAGGGAAAAAGAAAGCGCAAGACTGTAATCATCCAGCTCATTACCCTTTGCAAGTACTCGAGCCTTTGAACTGACTGGTTCCTCATGATACGCGTAATAATCGGAGTTCTCAAACCCGTTATACATAGAATAAAGATGTTTCAATTTTTCTTCATAGTAAGGTATATCTGTAATCCAGTTTTTTTTAGTTTGTGTATAACTTACTCTTGAAGATATTGTATAAGGGCTCATATCTTTAGCAGTAAAATATTGCCGGGGCAGAGGTAGGACAAAGGACGGTGTTGCGTAATCTGTGTAAATAGTACTGTGTTCATGAGAGAGAATTTCTTTTGTCATACTGTCGAATACAAGTGCATTGATATACGAAATTTCATCATCCAGAAAATTAATAAAGCTGTCATATAAGCCGTCAGTTACGGTCTGTTCGAACGCAAGTTCTTTAAGTTTTTCAAACTTCTCGTTGCCCGGATAATAAGCATCAAAGTTTTCAATTGATTCTTTTGCTGTAAAGTCTGATATATAGAGAGAAATATACGGAATCATAGAAAGCGGGTAGTATTCAGAAATAAATATTTCTGTGCATATGGGAATGCGTATAAAACGTGAAAGAATTTCTGCTCTTCTTCGTGCTTCAGAAAAATCAAAAGAAAAAAAAGTTTCCCTATTAAGAATTTTATACGAATAGTCTTTTGCTGTAGAGAATGCAGAATTATGAATAAAAACGAAATTGGAAAGATTAACAATTGAGCCTGCTCTAAAGCTGGTACTATCCAGTACTCTCTCTGATAAATCTTGAACCGAGGAAAAAGAGTGTTCTATATGGCCGTATTTTTTCCACTGTACATAATCCGACATAATAGAATAATAATCTGCTGCGAAGAGGAAAAAAAAGAGAGGAAGAAAGAGGGCAAGAAACGGGAATATAAAACGGATGAAGTTATTACGCGGTTTTTCATGTTCAATTGAGCGTGCATTATTGTCGTATATATCTGATAGGGAGGTACAGTAAAAAAGGGAATTGCTTTTTGAATTGATCCAGCCTTCAACTTTCATTACTTCTCCTTCATGTATGTGGTCATGCCAATGTGCGGGTAGAACAATCTGAAAGCGGTCAATAAAGAAAAAATTGTCTTTTTTGCAAAGTGTTCCTATGAGCACAAAAGCGTTATGTTTTTTTGAAGGATTTAAAAAATCTGGAAGGAAAAGAGTTATAAAAGCTGCTGCAGTACAAAAGAGCGCACCATATAAAAAGCGTATGGAAAATTCGCTCACCCATATAACAGAGGCAAGGGCGCCAAGGAAAAGAATTATTGAGGAAGGAATACGCAATAAAGGAAATTTGTGACGGAATTCTTTTTGTGAAAGAGGTGCCGCTCTTGGGGTAAGACTTCTTCCGTTAATATGGTCTTTATCTGCTGATCCGTTCTGTACAGCTTTTTGTATTGCTATTTCCTTTTCGACTGACCATGCGTTATTTAATGAAAGTATAACCGCGGTACCGTTTGGAAGAATAATAATTTCTGCAGTATTTTCCTCATCAATCAGTATGGAATTTTGCATTGAGGGCAGCCACTTAATGGGTAATGCGGCAAGACTATGATTTGTAAAGCTTTCATTCCCGTATTTGCCGCGTATAACTGTGCGGTCGTAATATCCTGCTACCTTCAATACACCCGGTCTTTTTTTTAAGTAACGGCTGCAAAACGGATAGAGTAACTGGCATTGTTCTGCTTCAGATTCAGTAAGCTGTCTTTCTTCAAGGGACAGGGTACGTATTTTTTTTCCGATACGCCTCATTTTAATTTGAGTTATAATGATTAATCCTGTATAGTAAAGGAGTAATAAAAAAGTTGCGGCTATAAAAAAACCTGGATGAGGAAAAAAAAGTTATGCATGTTTTCCAGTATGACTAAATAAAAAACATTATGCAAGCATGAGCATCTTTACACTCTACGGTTCGGTATAAAAAGCATTAACAGAATGTGTATATATCATATCTTCGATAGGCCATTCCTTTTGGAACACAACAGGGTTTTTTTCTCCAACCGGTACAAGCATGAGCGACATGGGAGACGTTCGGTTAACAACACGGTTATCCACAAGAACGTCAAAATAAAATAAGTATTCTCCTATCCAATTGAAGTAATACGTTTTGCTGAGGTCTGCAGCTGATAATATATCAACATCGAACCGGTTATTTACAAGAGCGTTCTGGAATTCCACCGCATTCAGCGGAATTCCGTTTAAAACGGGAATTACATCCCACTGACTGTCAACCATAATCCACTTATCCATATCCTTACTATATGCTTCCAGAACTACGTGTCCGGCTCCTGATTCTCTAGTCTCCACATCTTTGGTTTTTAAAGCCAGTGTTCTAGAAGTAATACCGACTGCATTTAAGCAGCCGTTTAATACGATTGCATATTCAACACATCTGAACCTGCTGCCGTTTTGTACTTCGTGTAAAATTGATATTGGATCTGATTTTTCCGGTGTATTGGATCCGTCATGTTCCCAAAGATTTTGTACCCATGCAGAAAGAGCTCGTATTTTTTCAAGGTCGCTTGTACATCCGCTAATAATCGTATCAAGTTTAAATTCTGTCCGTAATTTTACAAGATAAGGGTCATCAATAGTGTCGTAAATGAAATCATAGTTCTCATCTGAATTTGTATCGAATTTCAATGAGGTAATACTTGCACAGCCTGTTAATACAACAAGACTTATAAGAAGTGCAGGCAGCAGTTTTTTTAAACATTTCGTACTCCAAACATAATAAATTAGTATATGAGTATAACATATTAGGTTTCAAAATTTGTTTCTATTAGGTTACATGAAGTTTAAAAAATAATATAGGACGAACGTTCGTTCTATTAAAAACAGTTGAAAACGCTGAAATACTTAGATTAGCAATAAGAAATTACTGTAATACAGCTATTAAATATCGTTTAACGATATATTATACTTGACAAAGAACAAATGTAATGTATATTATTGAACTATGAGGGTGTTAAACCCGAGGAGGATCGAGTGAAAAATACAAAAAAATTTGCGTCTTTGGCAGGTAAGTTAAATATCGGCGTGATTGTGTTTATGGTTGTAACGGGAATATCAATTCTTGCGTGCATAATTCTCCCGCTTTTGTCAGTAGTAAATCCTGATTTTTTTATGGACGACAAGGGTTTGGTTTCCGGTACTTTTGAAATAAGCGAATTAAAAATAAAGCTTTCAAATGCCCCGATTTCATTTACCAGTATTCAGAATTTTCTTTTTTTGATGGGTCTGTTCGGCGGCCTCAGCATGGCGGTTGTACTGTATATGGAAAAGCAGATTTACAATGTACTCAGCTGCGTAAAAAAAGAAAAGCCCTTTGATGTGCTGTGTATTAAGTCTGTTAAGGTTTTGGCCTTTTGTATTTTGGCCTGCAGTTTTTTATGGGATTTTACCAAAAATTTATCGGTCTATCTTATGTATACTATGTTTGAACTCGATACAGTCGTTATTACTTCCCCTTTGTTTAAAGGAAGTTTTGAAGGCTATTCGCTCACATTTCCTATTAATTTCAGTATCTTAGGTGTCGGTATTATTGTGCTGCTTCTTTCGTATGTGTTCGAGTACGGTGCGTATCTTCAAAGCGAATACGACGCAACTTTGTAGAATAGGAGATATGCAAAAGAGCGTCTTACATAGCGCAGCTCTTTTGCATTAAAAGTGTACTTTCTTTAGGAGATATATATGGCAATAATTTTACGGCTCGACAGAGTCCTGGCAGATAGAAAAATGCAGGTGAGCGAGATTGCAGATAAGGTGGGAATAAGCCTTGCAAATATGTCCAATTTAAAAACAGGCAAGGTTAAGGCAATACGGTTTTCGACCCTGAACGAAATTTGCAAATACCTGAAATGTCAACCCGGCGATATCTTAGAATATTCTCCGGATCTTGTTTCAGTACCTCCAGACAATTCTGAAGAAGAGTCTGTGTGATTCAGCTTTTGAACCAGCATATTATCAGGCATGATAGTATCAAATGATACTATCCGTTTTTCGAAAGTAAAGGCTTCATAGAAATTTTTGAAGTGAGGGGAATCATGAAGGTGAATCTTATTCAGCTTTTCCCACAGCGGTTTTAAGAGGGAGAGGCCCTCTTTGGAAAGGAGTCGGATGGTATAGCTCATAAGCAGAGCTCCCCTTGCGCGGTTTTTATGACTGAGCCGCCGACTTCTATATTGTATAAGCCGTTTTCAAGATTTGCTTTTAGGTGAAGAATTGATTTACGGTCAATCTCGTAGCCCTGCTCAACAGTAATATCAGTCTTATGTGAACCGAAGTATTTGTGTTTTACGATGTATGAGGCAAGACAGCCGTTTGCGCTTCCTGTTGCCGGATCTTCGGGGATGTCAAAAAATTCTGCGAACATTCTGCAGTTAATGCTGTTTTCCTTTTCGTATGTTTCCGGGCAAAAGAGAAAGACGGGCAGGGGTTCTGAGCCTGTAAAATAGTTGAGGTAATACTGAAAATTGAGTGAGGCTTTTTGTACGGCTGCAAGATTTTTTAGCGGTACTAAAAGGAAATTTATGCCGGTACTTACTTCCTGAACCGGGAAGCGGCTGTCAATGTAATCTGTATTGATACTTAAAAATTCTGCGATTGGTGTACCTTCATGAACAGTACCAAAAACTGGTTCCAGCTGTTTCATCCAGATTGCAGAAGATTCATCGTCAAAGGTGACAGGAATGTTTCCTGCTTTTACACAAAGTGTAATATCTTTACGGGGCGATTTATCAATTTCGTTCCGTATGACCCATGAGGTTCCAAGGGTAGGGTGACCTGCGAAGGGAACTTCGTTTTTCGGTGTAAAAATACGGACATTCCAGGAGCCGTCGTTGTTTTGTTTCGGGTTTACAAAGGTGGTTTCTGAAAAATGAAACTCAGAAGCAATATTCTGCATGAGTGTGTCAGGGAGGGGTTTGTCCTGAATGACAACGGCAAGCTGATTTCCTGCGTATTTTTCGCGGCAGAAAACATCGACAATAAAATATTTCATAGGGGAACTCCTAGGCTTAATAGTGGTATCGTAATTGAGCTATAAGAATTGAATCATCTGTTACCGTATAGACAAATCTATGTTCATCGGTTATCCGGCGGGACCAGTACCCTTTAAAGCTGTGTTTTAAAGCTTCAGGTTTTCCTATGCCGGAAAAAGGATTCCGTTTTGTCTCCGTTAGTAAACAATTAATTCTCTTTACCATGTTTTGGTCATTCTGCTGCCAGTATACGTAATCTTCCCATGCATGATCGGAGAATACTAATTTCATACCTCAATATCCCTAACAGTGCCGTTTCCGGATTCAAGCTGTTCGATTGATTCACAAAGCCTTCTTGCATTTTCGGGACTTCTTAATAGATACGATGTTTCTTCAAGAGCGTTGTAATCATCCAGCGACATAAGAACTACCGACTGTTCTTTATTCCTTGTAATTATTACAGTGTCGCGGTTATTACATACCTTGTTCATTGTTTCGGCGAGATTATTTCTTGCCGAAGTGTAGGTCATTACTTCCATACTGTCCTCCTGTACGTAATATGGTACATGTACAGAAATATGTCAAGGATTTTTCTGTTTGTATTCCAAAAAAAAAGCCCGTGAACCTTTGTGTAGTAACAGGTTTACGGGCCTTATTAGTAAAAGTTTATATAAATAAGGACATATCCGACTCTTCGGCATTTGCAAGCATTGCCGCTGCTCCTGCCATTTTAACGCCGGATAATAATTCTTCTTCTTTTATGCCCATAACGTCCATACTCATTGAACAGGCAAGAAGTTCTACTCCGCTTTGCTGAGCCTGACTCATGAGTTCTTCAAGGCTTGCAATTTTCTTTTTTTTCATGACCATGCGGATCATCTTTGGTCCCATTCCGGCCATGTTCATCTTTGAAAGACCGAGCTTCTTAGAGCCGCGGGGCATCATTGCTGCAAACATCTTCGACATAAAGTCTTTTTTTACGCGCTGCTTTTGCGCCTTGCGTAATATGTTCAAACCCCAGAAGGTAAAGAACATGCTCACCTTTCTGCCCATTGCTGCAGCTGCAGTTGCAATGATAAACGATGCAATTGCTTTATCGAGGTCGCCTGAAAATACAATGATGTTTTTATTGTCGTTAGTGTTCTGAGCTGCGGTATTTTTCGGCTGCGGTTTTCCCTTTTGTATACGCGCCTTGCTCACGCCTTTTTCGCTTGACATGCCCAAAAAGACGTTTCCTGTTCTGCGGCAGAAGCCCTCTACATCTCCTGCAAAGGCTGGATCTGTTGTCGAAATTTCTATGACATCGCCGTCAGCTGCTTCCTTTACTGCCTGGGACAGTTTTACGATGGGACCCGGACACTGTAAGCCGCACGCATCAAGACTGATAGTCTTAGCGTTTTGATACACTGGAAAGGCTTCGTCTCTTTTTTCCGCCATCTGTGTTTCTGTATTAAAGTTGACAGGGGCGGAAGGTGCGTACTTGCCGTAGACCATATTGTACTGGCGGTAGCCTCCGCTTAAGTTGTACACGTCAAAGCCGTTCTGACTTAAAATCCTTGACCCTACATAGCCGCGAAGCCCAATCTGGCAGGTAACATACACGGGTTTTGATTTATCCAGTTCATGCAGCCGTGAGCGCAGGTCATCGAGAGGAATATTTTTAAAGCCCGGTATTGTTCCGCTTTCATATTCAAGGTCTGTACGTAAATCAATGAGCTGTACAGAACCGTCTTTTTTAAGTGATTCAATGTCGCTGTAATGGAACTGTTTAACCTTGCCGGTGAGAATGTTGTCGATTGCAAAACCGATCATGTTTACAGGATCTTTTGCCGAGCCGTAGGGCGGTGCGTATGATAATTCCAGCTCTTTGAGTTCGCTGGCTTTCATGCCTGCCCGTATAGCGACTGCAAGTACATCGTTGCGTTTATCGGTACCTTCGTAGCCGACAAGCTGTGCACCAAGAATTTTTCCGTCTTTGGGGTCATAAATAGTTTTGATTGACATGTTTACAGCGCCGGGGTAGTAGCCTGCGTGGTTGCCCGAGTAGGTAAAAATTTTATCGTAGCTTACACCCAGTCTTTGTGCTGTCTTTTCGTTCATGCCGGTAGATGCAACGGTGAGGTCAAAGATTTTCAAAATCGATGAGCCTTGAGTCCCCTTGTAGGTGCTCGTAATTCCGCAGATGTTGTCTGCTGCAATGCGTCCCTGTTTGTTGGCAGGTCCCGCAAGGGGTACGTATGTTTTGTTTCCGCTTACGAAGTCGGTAACTTCTATTGCGTCTCCTACTGCGTAAATGTCGGCAATGGAGGTCTTCATGTGATCATCGGTGATGATTGAACCTTTGGGATTAAGCGCGATGCCCGCATCCTTTGCCAGTTTGCTTTCGGGGCGCACGCCGATTGCCATTACTAAAAAGTCAGCTGTGTGCTCTTCGGTGGTGCCGTTTTTCTGCAGTGTTAAGGAAAGTCCTGCATCAGTTTCGTGAATTGATTTGAGCATTGCTCCGAGTTCCAGGTTAACTCCCTTGCTTTGAATGTGTTTGTGAACTTCGACAGCCATATCGTAATCGATCGGTGCAATAACCTGATCTGCCATTTCTACCAGAGTCACGTCAAGCCCTGCAAATTTAAGGTTTTCTGCAAGTTCTACACCAATGAAGCCGCCGCCTGCAATTACAGCTTTTTTTGCACCGTTTTTTTCTATAAAGTCTTTAATTGCAAAGGTGTCCGGAATATTGCGGAGTGTAAAAACCTTTTTTGAGTCTATTCCGGGAATGGGAGGACGGACAGGTTCTGCACCCGGTGAGAGAATTAGCGAGTCATAGCTTTCTTCATATGTAGTCTTTGTCTGGAGGTTTTGAATGGTAACAGTTTTTTTATCGGGATGTATTGCGGTGACTTCCTGAAGCACACGCACATCGACATTAAAACGGGCGTTAAAGCTTTCCGGAGTCTGAAGCGTTAAAGATGCCTTATCTTTAATCTCTCCCCCTATATAGTACGGCAGTCCGCAGTTTGCAAAAGAAATGTACTGACCGCGCTCAAACATAATAATCTGGGCTTTTTCATCAAGCCTTCTGAGTCTTGCGGCAGCGCTCGCGCCTCCTGCAACTCCGCCTACTATAAGAATTTTACGTGATTTATCCATAATATGACCTCCGTCTCAAATTAAATTTATCACGAAGTGGATGGGGAGACAGTAACTAAATCACAGTTACAATACATCAGAAATTTAGTTCAATGGGTGTTGATATAGAATCGATCCTAATATACCATCCTTTTTGTTTAATGAGCTCAGCATCTGCTTCATAAATATAGATTCTTTCAGCAGAAGCATTACCTGGTATGGTGACAGGATATTTTTCAGTAAAATCAATCTGCATTGAATAATACTTAACGGCAATTTCATCTGATTTATGCCTTGCATTGTTGATGTTGTATACATACATGCTTGGCAGGGTATTTACATAAATATTTCCGCCGGTAGTGTTTTTATACTTTGCCGAAATTACAATATACACGTATCCGTAAGACGGAGTTATTTCAAAATATTCAACTCCTACCTTATCAAGTATTTGCGCTTGTGAAATCGTAATTTCAAGTGATTCTGTAGAAATCACCTTCTCTGAATAAGACTGTAGAACAGTCACAAGGAAAAAGAATAAAAAAAGAAAAGATTTTTTAAAATAATGAGAATTTTTGCTTTCTAACATACGACTCTCCTGTGTAATTAGTATAATAAATATATAACATATTCTTTTATCTAACAAGCCATAAAACCTATGTGCGCAGTATTCAGCAGCCGGTGAGATGCCTCTGCTATAAGGGCTTTTACAATGCAGTCCTCCTTACTTTCATTTTCTGAGCATAAATAATCCGAAGCTCTTGAAACTGCAGAAAAATCGCCTGGAACATACGGTCCCCCTTCCAAAAGTTTTCTCTTATTATCATCAGTTACATTGATACCCGGGAAAAAAGCAGTAAATAATTTCTCTGTTTGGTCCTGTCTCATTGCCTTGAACTCTGCTTTAACCTGAAATCTGCGGATTACAGCAGTATCAAGATTCGGCATTGAGTTTGTTGTGCAGATTAGAATACCTTTAAACTCCTCCATACAGGTCAAAAATTCATTAACCTGGGTTATTTCCCATGAACGCACAGCCTTCCCCCGGTTGTAAAGAAAAGAGTCAGCTTCATCAATTAGCAGGATGTCGCCGGATTTTTCTGCTTCGTGAAACATTCGTGCAATATTTTTTTCTGCCTCGCCTACATAAGCTGACAAAATATCAGAAGCTCTGCGGATATCAAGATCCTTTCCGCATTCTTTAGCTATAAACCGGGCAAGCTCAGTTTTTCCGCTTCCTGGAATTCCGTGAAAAAGAATTCGTAATCCTTGTTTATTTTCTCTGTTTTCCTCATTGCCGTTACTAATAAGATTTACTGTGCTTACAATTTTAGAAGCAGGTATACTTACGTTAAGAACGTCTATAGAAAAGCAGCTCTCTGTAATATTTTTTTTCCTTTTTTTCCCGCTTACAAGTTTCCCGTTTGCCTCGAACAGTATTTCTATGAACGGGATTAAATCTTTTTCTTCTTTATAGGTTTTTGATAATTCTTCAAGAGTGGTTTTCATATTGGAAATTGCAGCTCCCGTAAGGTTCCAGTTTCCTGCAAGCTGAACAGCTTTCTTTTTTGCCTCTGTGCTTATGCGCAATGCTGCTACTGCTTTTTCTGCCATCTCCTGCAGCTTGTCTTTCTTTAAAGGCGTAAATTCAACCGAAAAAGTAAAGCGCCTTCTCGTTGAAGGTATAATTCCCTCGGTATTATTGACAATCCAAATTATGGGAGTATGTACCTGGTCCAAAAAGGTATTTATGCGTGCTTTATCGTCTTTGCTTCCGGACATCATATTCGTAAGCCATTTTCCTCCTGCATCAAGCATATCTTCTGCTTCATCAATTATGAGAACTGCCGGGGATGAAGCAATCGAAGAATCGAGAAGTGTTAGTGTTGTAAATACATCTTCATCATCCTTCTTATCTCTCTCATAAAAATACGCCTTTTTTTTTGCCTGATCTGCAAGGGCCTTTGCAAATTCAGTTTTTCCGCTTCCTTCGCTGCCGTGTAAAAGTATTTGTACGGGCCTGCTGCTTTTTAAAAGAGACAGGCATAATTCCCTTTCCTTTTCATGAACAGGGAAAGACTCGAGAGGAAACGAAATTCCCTTTTTTGTTTTAACCAGAGTGTCAAAAATGTCTCCGTCTTTGTTCATGAGAAAAAAATCGCTTACAGAAGGTGCAATCTCAAGATCTGCAGAAAAGCGTTTGTTAACAGCTATAAGTCCGAATTTTTTAAGATTTCCGGAGGGAGAAAGGCATTTATTAACCGTATTTACTGTACTTGCTATACATAAAGAAATACCTTTTATAATGTCCCGTTTTGACCAGGAATTATATAGAGAGCTCAAAAGGTCATTTGTATCTATAATGAAAAAAAACAAGAGAATTGCTGTATCAGTCTTTGTGAGGTGGAAAGTTGATGAAATTCTTGCAAGTCTTTCAGAAAAACTTTTAGATTCAGATGGTTTAGAGCAAAATTGAAAATGCTTTAGGAGCAGGGGGAGGAGTTTTTCCCGTCCTAAGAGCGCGTCGCTTACTTGAAGAATTGGACAGATAAAGGTGTTAAAGTCGGATGATTGCTCCCTTCCTTCAAGAAAATCTTTTGCATTTTCTTTTTCGTATTCTGTAATATTTTGATTATGAATTACATAGGGGAGCAATTCATTAAGAAGTTGTTTTCGTTTTTCTAAACTTAAGTATTGAGTTACTATTGGAATAAACTCATCCGAGAAACGGTGCTTTTCCAGCAAGCGCCTTGTATATAACTGTTCATAGGATTCTAAAAATGCATCATTACGGGAGTTAGATGCAAATTTGCGGCTATTATCAGTATATTGGAAAAACTCTTTATTTCTTCTTCTTCTCATACCGTTCTCCTTATAGCAATACTATAAGCGCTAAGTCTGTCAGAAAACGGCAGAGTTACAAATTATTGGTAATTTTTTTTCATATTTTCTATATCGTGTTTGATTTCTTCTTTAAGATCTTCCGGTTCAAGGACTGTTACTTCAGAACCGAACCCTAAAATCCAGCTCTTAATTTCCGGTTTTCCACAGGCATGAAATTTTAGTATAATAGAGCCGTCATCCAGTTCTTCAATTATCTGATTATCAGCAATTATTCTTTCCCGTATATATATGGCTGTTTTATGTGAAAAATGCAGAACAATATTCATAGGTGTATCTTTAATAATACCGAACGTACCGCTAAAAAGATCAGCAGGATTATAAGTCTCCGGGATGATGAAAACAGATTGTAAAATTTCCAGTTTCTGAATACGGTCTACCGCAAGAAGTCTTGTTGTTTCATATTTTGGAATTAAGCATATAATATACAAACCGTTGTTGTATTCCATGAGGGTGTAGGGCTCAATAGTATATGTTTTTGTTTCTCCTGAACATGCGGCGCTGTAGGTGACAGAGCATTGAGTTTTTTTATCTACAGCAGTAAGAATAGTTTGAATTATATCCTCTTTACCGGTGTAGTCTTTTTTACCTTTCATAGAAACAAGAAAATCTGTGCTGTTTTTAACTGTTGTAATCCGTTTTTGAACAAGTTTTTCCTTTATTGAATTTATTCTGCCTGATAAAGCCTCTGTTTCAAAAAGTTTCATGTTATCAAGTGCAAGAGAAATAATGAGCCTTTCTTTATTATCCAATGCAATGAGTTTTTGAATTTCCGGAGCATGAGACTGTCTGGCAATGCTTTTCCAGCGTTTTTGATTTGTAGAACCATAGGGATTCTGTTCATTAATTAATGGAATTCCCATTTCTTCCATTGCTTCAAGCAGCCGGTATGCACTTCTTTCACTAATTTCACATTTTTGAGCTATTTCTTTAATTCCCGCACCTTGGGGCCGTTCAATTACTTCAAGCGCCTTTAACATTTTAATAGAAAAATCTTTTCTCATAACAACCTCTCCCATACAGTATACCATATGAAATTTGACAGAATGTGTCAAAACCTAAAAAATATTTATTATCTCAAGCAGTAGTTTCATAAAATGGTTTATCTGCTGTATTCCCGGAAAGTACGGTTTTTTACGGAATTAAATCCCGAAAAGTTGAAGAATCTAACGGGAAGCTTTGTGCATTTGAGTTCAAGTATTCTGTTCAGAAAAAGGTAAAACCGCCGGCCTCATTTATGCATGCATACCCTGATGTTGAATTTAAAGTAATAACGCCGTCCAATGTAGAGGAATTTCTGCTCGTATAAATTGTTATGTATTGACACATATTCCTTTAGATTATATATTCTAACAAACGTTTGATTGAACTGGGAGATGGTATGATCAATGAGAGTGGAAACATTTTACTAGATAAGACTCCAGACCGCATTCTTAATGCTGCATCAGAGTTAATTGCAGAGCTTGGATACGCAGGTGTTTCAATGCGTCAAATTGCCCGAAAGGCAGGCTGCAACGAGGCGACAATTTACCATTATTATGCGGGAAAAAAAGAACTTATGACAGCAATTACTCAACGTATTGAAGCTATATTGAATTTTCCAGAAATTCCGTATGACGAGTATAAGAAAAGTGTGCTTGCCCGTGTTGAATCTCTTGGATTGGCAGGTTTCCTTGAGCAGAGCCTTTTGCAGTATATTAATGGTGCTAAGAAATCTAAAGCTGATATTTTATGGCAGGTAAGCGTGCAGGAACAGTTTGTTAACCCGGATGTGGGAAATTTAACAGTTTGTGAGACAGATCGGGTCATGAACTATGCAGAAAAAATGTTCACGATATTGCAGGAAGCAGGATTTGTAGATTCTTCTTTGGACGCAAAAGTATTGGCCTGGGAGTTTCAGTACGGTAACAGGGCTATTCATCAGGAATTAATGATACGAGAACGTTTTAACCTGAATCCTGAAGAGATGTATCGCCGTCATAAAGATCGTATAGCATTATTTGCAAAACTTATACAAAAAAATGAGGGGTTTATAATATGATTAAAGAGCTTTTTATACTAGGTACAATTCTTGTACTTTCATTTCTTATATTTTCCTGTGCAAGCTCCCCCTTACATAAGTCGAAGGTAAAACTTGAAGAAACAAAGCCTCAATACTACACGAGTCCTGTCTTTGGTACTATTGAATATGAAATTCAAGGCACTTTAGGAATTCCAGTGCTTGTTTCTCATGGAATAACAGGCAGTTATTTTGGAGGACTTGTTACAGCACAGGGAATGCTGCCTGATAACCAAAAAATTATTTCAATTTCGCGATTCGGCTATCTGGGTTCTTCTTTTCCGGATGATGTTTCTCCAAAAGCTCAGACCGCAGCATGGATCGAACTTCTTGATCATCTTTCCATTGATAAGGTTATTGTCCTTGCTGCATCTGCAGGAGGGACACTTGGATTTCGGTTTGTTCTTGATTATCCTCAGCGTAGTGCAGGGCTTATACTGGTGAGCTCCGGTTATCCTTACCCGGAAGCCTCGAAGGGACCCAAGGGTCCGCCTCTGTTTATTTTTTCAAATCCGGTTTTCGGCTTTCTTCTTAGTTCTATGCCCGGGACGGCACGATCCATCTTCGGCATCAGTAATAATATGTGGAATAATGCAGCAGATGAGGATAAACAAGGTATAGAACAGCAGTTATTAACAATTCTTCCTCTGGATAAAAAAAGGAAAGGCATAAAAAATGATTTATATGTTAATAACTCCGACATGACAGAGCATTATGAGGATTATAAGTTAGAAGATATTTTTATTCCGGTTCTTTCATTACATGCAAAAGACGATCCTATGGCAACGTATGATAGAATTGAGGGGGACTTAAAACGGATCAAGAACT
>Ga0116148_1002707_pt1 | contig 17128 bp, 17 predicted proteins | sample AD_UKC055_MetaG_FD_89786 | JGI IMG/M metagenome (GOLD analysis project Ga0116148, IMG submission 89786) | Active sludge microbial communities of municipal wastewater-treating anaerobic digesters from USA - AD_UKC055_MetaG | ecosystem: Engineered > Bioreactor > Anaerobic > Digestate | place: USA... | reverse complement strand
TTTATTCCTCGCTGCTTGCTCTTTTTTATGAGAATATCCTTTTTAGCAAGAAAAATATAGCTCATCTTGCTTCCTTGATTCAAATATCTAAAATCAAAGACAATATTAGTTATTAAACTTATCTATGAAGGTAGGTTAAAACAAAAGATATTGACTATAAAATATATTACATTATTATGGAAAAAATTTTAACCGTATGAGGCTAATTTATGTTATTAGCAGATTTTCTGGAACCCAGTACCATAGTTTATGAGCAAAGAATTCTAACTCGGGAACAGGTTTATAAAGATATTATAAATCGTATCTATCAGTTAAGACCTGATATTGAACCTAAATGTGGTGAAACTCTTCTTGAATCAATACTGGAAAGAGAGAAAGAAGCTCCTATGGTTTATCCTTCGGGTATTGCTATACCTCATATTCGTCTTGAGGGATTAGCAGATACGCTAATCGGAATGACCTTTTTGCAGAATCCTCTGAATTACGATGGCATTAAAGCTGACTGGATTGTAATGATTTTTACGGATAAGACTTCTTCTAAAATATATTTAAATATTGTATCTGCTTTACTTAAAATATCCGAGGATGAAGAGATGATGACTCAATTACGCTCTTTTAATAATGGTATTGAGGTAATTAACTATTTACGCCAATGCAAGATAAAGGTAGGACAGGAACTCTCTGTGGCTGATTTAATGGTAAAAAATCCTGTCTGTGTCACTCCCGATACTCTTCTAAGTAAAGTAGATAGCCTTATGAATGAACATAATATATCCTGTATTCCTGTTGTAGATAATGAAGGTAGGTATTTAGGAGAGATTAGCATTCTGGATGTTCTAAAAGTTGGAATGCCAGACTATCTAATGATGATAGACGATGTAGCTTTTTTGAGGTCTTATGAGCCACTGGAAAGTTTATTTGAAAAAGAGGAACTAGTTTGTGCAGAAGAGATAATGCAAAAAAATACTCGGGTGCTTTCTTCTGATGCTTCTATTGTAGAAACCGTATATCATATGATTAAGGATAACAAAAGGTATTTTTGTGTGGTTGATAAAGAATATCTAGTTGGTATTATTACCGCTATGGATGTTTTCAGGAAGGTTATAAAAGCATGAGTGCAACAGTCAGTATGTTAATAGCTGTAGGCATCTTTATCGGAACCTATATCTTAATTATTACAGAAGTAATAAATAAGATGCTTGCTTCATTAATAGGTGCATTCTTACTTATTTTAACTGGAATCTTAAGTCAGGACATTGCTCTTAGAGCTATAGACTGGAATGTTATTTTCTTCTTGATTGGTATGATGCTGGTTATTGCGGTATTAAGGAGAACCGGAATTTTTATGTATATTGCTATTAAGACCGCTAAACTTGCTCATGGAAATCCTTTATTAATTATGATGTTAATGTTTGTCATAACAGCTATTGCCTCTGCTTTTCTGGGAAGTGTTACCACTATAATGATTCTCATACCGATAATATTATTAATTTGTAACGAATTAAAAATAACTCCAGTTCCTTATATAATAATGATGGTAGTTGCTTCCAATATGGGTGGAGCCGCTACAATGATTGGTGATCCTCCTAATATTATTATTGGAAGTGCCACTGATTATGATTTCCTTGATTTTATCTTTAATTTAACTCCCGCCATTATTTTTGCTTCTATTGCTTGCTTAGCTTTAATGTGGTTTATGTATCATGATAAATTAAAAGTGAGCAGAGAAAATAGAGCAAAGATGCTTAGTTATAAAGAAGAAGGTCTGATTAAAAATAAAAGAATGCTCAAAATTTCATTAATTGCCTTAGCGATTATGCTTGTTCTTCTTGCCTTAGAAAGTATCTTAAAAATAGGCACTGCCACTATTTCTATGTCCACTGGATTATTTTTGGTACTTATTGGTGAAAGAAAAGAAATAGAGCAGATAATGGTTCATGAAGTTGATTGGGTTACACTTTTCTTCTTTGTTGGATTATTCATCATAGTTGAAGGTTTAGTGCAAACTGGCTTTATCAGTTTATTAGCTCATAAAGTTCTGGATTTAACTCATAATCAAGCGCGTCCAACTTCTATGGCAATACTCTGGCTTTCGGGTGTTCTTTCTGCTTTTATTGATAATGTTCCTTTCGTTGCTACTATGATACCTTTAATAAAACAAATTGGCACAGTAATTACAGAACCTAATCTAATAGACCCTATCTGGTGGGCAATGTCTCTAGGAACTTGTTTAGGTGGAAATGGAACCCTCATTGGTGCTTCTTCTAATGTTGTAGCAGTAGGAATTGCTAAAAAGAACGGACTTAATATTTCATTTAAGGAATTTACAAAAGTTAGTGTAGTATATACTATTCTATCTTTAATTGTTTGTTCTGCATATATTTTACTGCGGTACTTCTAAGATTGATATTACATTGGAGCACTATAAGATATTTATGGGACGAATACACTCTTCAGAATTGTTTTGAGGATTATTTACAAATCTGCTCACAGCATACATAGAAATAGCATCATCCGGTGGAGCTTGGAGAAAAGGAATAAGCCTATTGATGTCTTTAATAGTATGGTCCAACCAGAGTAAACGGTCATCCTCAAAAAGCAAAATGGGCATTCTATGATGAATAGGATGCATTGCCTTATTGGCATCAGTGGTTATTATCGCTAACGATGGAACATAACTTCCCTCTGGACTTTGCCATACATCATAGATTCCTGCCATATAAATTAGGTCATTCCGAGATGAATGAACAAAAAATGGTTGCTTATCTGACTTACGCCATTCATAAAATCCATTTGCCGGAATCAGACATCTGCAGTATTGTAAACCCTTTCTGAATGAAGGCTTAGAAACTAAAGAGTCAGATCGGATATTTATCAAATCAAATTTAGGAAGTTCTTGACTCCAGGAAGGTATTAAACCCCAACGAAAAGTGCCAATGTATCTACCACTATCCTGACTTACTGCTGCAACTACGGGTTGAGTTGGAGCTACATTATAATTAATTATTAACTGATCACTCTCTCGGTTTAATCTCAGTTCTCTTTCCAACTTTTGTAACTGGTCATATTTTATTACCTGTGCAAATCTACCACACATCATAATCTCCTTCTTATTGACAATTTCTATCAGTTTCAAAATCCTGCAATATATTTTTATCTCTGTTCTCAGGATTATTATAGCGGATTAATTTTATGAACAATTTTGATATTGATACCGTAATGAGTGAACTGGAAAAGCACTTCAAAAGTGTCAGGACTCCCATAGTAGATCAAATCCAGATTCAGACTAAAGATCCTTTTAAAGTGTTGGTAACTACCATATTAAGCGCAAGAACTAAAGATGAGACTACTTCTCAAGCAGCAAGAAAGCTATTTGATAAAGTTAGGAATATAGATGATCTGGAAAAGATTAGCGCTGAAGAGCTTGATTCCATCATTTATCCAGTAGGATTCCATAATGCTAAAACTAAGTATTTGAAACAGTTACCATCAGTCCTGAAAGAAAAATTCGGAGGAAATATTCCTTCAGAAATAGACGAACTTCTACAATTGCCGGGGGTAGGAAGAAAGACTGCTAATCTCGTGAGAGCTATAGCCTTTTCACTTCCTGCTATATGTGTAGATGTTCATGTGCATAGAATATGCAATCGTTGGGGATATGTTAAAACGAGAACACCGTATGAAACAGAGATGGCATTAAGAAAAATCCTACCGGAAAAATACTGGTTAACTTTCAATTCTTATGTAGTGGCTTTTGGCCAAAATCTTTGTACACCCAGAAAACCCAAATGCCATCAATGTCCTATCTATAATCAGTGTGCAAGAGTTGGAGTCAAAGAATAAAATGTTACAATTTATTTTTCTTACTCTCTTGCAACCAGTTAGCATAATAATTTGCCTTCCGTTTATTACCTATTTTATCATAGAATCTTTCTAATGCTTTAACAACATAGAGAGTGGAGGAATGATATTTCCCAAAATATTTTTGGTTAATGTGTAAGCACTTCTGTAATAAAGCTTTGGCTTCATCCCATTTTTGTTGCTCTATATAAATGGAAGCCAAATTTTTAAAGTATATAACTATTTGAGGCTGATTCTCACCATAAACCTTTTTGCCTATTTCAATTGCTTTAAGCAAAAGTTCTTCTCCTTCTTCAATCTTTCCAGATTCTACCAGGGTCATTCCTAAATTATTACAAACAGTCGCAGTAAAGAAATGATATGGATCGTAATTTCGGGTCATAATGTCATAAGCTTGTTGGCACATTTCTCTTGCTTTATCATTAAAATGTTGAAGTGAATATAAATGCCCCAGATTATTAATTCTATCTGCCACATTAGAACTATCAGCATTATATTTTTTTTCTAATTCTAAAGATTGTAGAAGCAATTTTTCGCTTTCTTCATAGCGACCAACATCTTTATAATATCTTCCTAAATTATTGATATAAGGACTAATTTCAATGCTATCTTTGCCATAGGTGGATAAAGCTATATTCATTACAGTATTATAAAGCTTCTCTGCCTCCTCCATCCTTTGCATATAATGATAGAAAAGTGCTAGATGAAATATCTTTTCACCATAATCCATATTGTCCGAAACGACTGATTTTTCTGCTAAATCAATTGCTTTTAGAAAGCATTTTTCAGCTACTTCAAAATAGCTATTATCCCAATAATAATCTCCCGCTTCATCATAAAAATCAGAAGCTTTCAAGATTTCCCCAGCATTTTCATAATGATGTGCAATTTCTTCAGTATAGGGTCTAATGTTTTGTTCATAGACTTTTTCAATTGCCTGTGCTGCTTTAAGATGTAAGCATTTTAACTTATCACTAAGCATTCTGTTATAAGCCGCTTCTTGTAAAAGAATATGGGTGAAAATATAAAAATCTTTCTCTAAGCTTTTCCAGATGCGATTTTGCGTTCCTATTAAGAGGTCTTGTTGAATATCTCTTTCCAACATTAGATTTAACACTTTCAGATTAAATTTCATACCCAAAACACTGGCATTATATATGCATTCACGAACCGAAGCAGAAAGACGGTCAATCCTAAAACCTATTATATCATTAACATCAAAAGAATTAATCTTCTCAAATATATTTTTAAAGTCATCATACTTATGTAATATTCCACTTTCAAATAAGTAGGAAGCCATCTGTTCAATTATAAAAGGATTTCCTGTATCTCTTTTAAGCAGTTCCTGTTTCAAATCTGTTGAAACATTTCCCAGATTCATCAACGATTTATAAAGCTTCCAGGAATAGTTTTTACTTAAAGGAGCAAGATCTAAACGACAAAAGCTAAAATTATCCATATCCAGAGTAGGAATCTTATCATTTTCTAAATAGCGAGTAGTGGCTATGATTCCTAAGTCTTTTATCTCTGATTTACCAAGGCATTGGAAAAAATTGCGAGGTTGAGTTTCCATCCAATGTAGGTCGTCAATATATATAATGATGGGATTCCTTTTTGTTTCTTTCTGGAGAACTTTCACTGCTGATTGGTAAATTTTATTGAAACGGAGGTCAGGATGTAGATTATAAAATAAGGATTCTTTATCAGCATAACCTAGCAGACCACTTATAATATCCTCATCTTGTTTCCATCCTTTTTCGTTTTTAATCCAGTTTATCCAGCTCTGATGAAAGCTGGAAATAGTTTTCTGGTTGTTATAATTTACAGGGAATAATTGTGAGAATATTTGTATTAACGGGTCCATAGGTCTGGGATTAGCAAAGCTGCATAAAATATTAAATACCCGTATCTTTTTGCCTTGCAGTGAATTCAAGACTTCTGCAGTTAAACTTGTCTTGCCAATCCCTGCTTCTCCTGCAATGTAGACAATGAAATTATGATGTTCATTGAATGACCGCACTATGATATTCTGGATATTTTTTAATTGATTTTGACGACCAATAAAAACCTTTTTAAATTGATTATTAGGTGATTGTAATTCTTTAAGTTTATATGTAGAAATTTTATTCTTCAATCCCTTTAAGGTAAGATTGCCTCTAAATTCAAAATCAAAATTCATTTTTAATTCTTTTCTTATTGCAGAATCCGTTAATATCTCTCCATTTATACTTTTCCCTGAGAGTCTGGCAGCTAAATTTACTGAATGACCTAAAGCAGTGTATTCTCGGATATGTTCTCCTCCAATAAATCCAGTAAAGCAAGAACCCATTGCTATTCCCTGACTTATAAATGGATATTTATATTCGCATTCAAGGATCTGTTGGAAGACCTGGCTAAGCCTTTTTCCCTCATTTCTGGGCATTCCATAGAAAGATAAAATACAGAGAAAATCTTTTGTGACAGATAATTTATCTACATAGAAACCGGAATGCTGATAGAAGTTTTCCAGCTTAGCTATTATATTTAGATAATCTAAATCAGAAGTTAACGGAATGCGCGTGTAATTACAAATAACGGTTCTGATTTCATTTTCTGGCTGGATATTATGAAAGCGATGATTAAGAAATTTGTATTCTGTCTCTTTGCCGTAGGGATAGCTTATTATCTTTTCTTTCACCTTTTCTGGTTTAAAATCTTGATTAATTTTTCCTTTATCGTCCATATATCCAGAAGCGGTAAGTTTCTGTAGCGCCGAAAATGAATATTTACATAGCGTTTGACCTCTATTTATGTGTTGTACTTCTTCTATTGCATCACCAAAAAAGACATACTCATTTTGTATCTCGTTAGTAAATATTCTCCATTTAACATTGCCATAACCGATTCTTATTCTCATTTTAAAAGGATATTGGCTGGGATGCGATTGATTTTTATAGTAGGTTTTAATAAAAGATTGGATATAATATAAAGCTGCACAAAATTGAGCTGGAGAATTATTCGGAAAAATAGAATAAAATGCATCTCCCGCAAAATTAGAGATGAAACCCCCGAATCTTTCTATTATATTTATCGGTTCGGTAAAGATGGACCGAATAATATGGCTAACTTCTTCTGCACCTTCTTTTCCCTTTTTTTGCAGTTCATCATTTATAGTAGTAAAACCTATTATATCACCGAGGAGGACAAAAGCTTGCATTTCACCTTGATAATTGTTATTTTCAAATTGAGAAAGAATGAAGGGTGGTACATAACGAATCATAATTATACCTAAAAGGAAGAAAATGAATATTTAATTAGATAGTAGCTACATAACAGGGAAAGTTCTTTACTTCCATACGATATATAGCTTCAGCGGCTAGTTCTTTCCAGCAAAATGTTTCACATGAAACAATTGATTGAACTAATAAGGCAGATATACCCCCTACACATATTAAATAGAGAGCATTGTATTTATGTATGGCTTCAGTAACTACTCTTGACCTTTCTCCTTTACCTATCATTACTTTTAAACCATTTTCCAGAAGTAAAGGAGTATATTTATCCATTCGGGCTGAAGTCGTCGGACCTATTGCACCACATACTTTTCCTGGTGGAGTAGGTGCAGGGCCACAATAAAAAAGTGCGCTATCCGCCAATTTAAAAGGTAATGGTTTTCCTTCTTTAATCAGTTGAGTTAATCTTAAATGAGCTTGATCTCTTGCTGTATATAACACTCCAGATATAAGCAACTTATCTCTAATGGTAAACATTTTGATTTCTTCTGATTTTAAAGGAAGTTCTATATTTATAATTCGCATTTAGCTGCTCTTAAATTTTAGCTTTCATATAGTTATAGAAATGCAACGATGAGCATGACAATCTATATTTATTGCTACAGGTAAGGAAGCAATATGGCAGGGTTCGGAAAGTATATTAACCTTTAGCGCGGTGGTTTTACCACCAAACCCCTGTATTCCTTTCCCTTTTTGATTAATCTGATTTAATAGTCTTTCTTCCATTTTTTTATATTCTGGTTTCTTTTCGAAAGGAGAGATAGGAACCATTAAAGCTCTTTTAGCCAGTATAGCACATTGTTCAAAATCTCCTCCTATTCCAATACCTACGAAAACAGGAGGACAGGGTTTCCCTCCAGAAGAGACAACTGTATCTACAATAAAATCTTCAATTTCGTTTATCGTTGCAGTAGGATTAAACATTTTTAGGGTGCTACAATTTTCAGCACCCCCACCTTTTAAGGATATATGAAGTTCTAATTTGTTTCCCGGGATTTCGGATAAATGTAAGATGACAGGTTGCAGGGTGTCTTTTGTTTTGCTGGGGTTACTAGAAAAACATCTTATCGGTTCCAAAGCGATGGAATCTCTCAGATAGTATTTTTCCCATACATCCGTAACTGCTTGAGATATAATAGAATACAGAGATCCATTTTCTATTTTAACTGCTGTTCCGATATCGGCAAAAACAACTACTATACCTGTATCTTGGCAGATAGGAAGTTTTTCTTTGGCAGCCAGTTCTTCATTTAATAGCATAGCTTTAAGCATATCTTTTGCTACATCGTCTTCTTCAATGGTTAAAGCATTATTAATCATTGTTATAGTTTCGGGAGTAGATTGGCAATAAATCTGTCCTATAGCATCTATTATAGCATCATATATAATTTTTTCTGAAATTGCCCTGATGTAAGTCATCAATTTATCCTTTTCTTCGCATCAAAAGATATTTCAGAAGCAAATCTTCTATGGGAGTTGCAGTGCTAACGGGGTTATATTCTATCTGATATTGATGACAGCCAGCTTTAAGTTTCTGGATATGTTCCTGGTAGTTCTGTAAGTAATCGGGTCTTATTTGCCAGGGATTGACGGTTATTTTTTCTTGAGTTTCGCTATCCAGAAATTCAGTTTCACCATGAAATTTAAAGTTATCTTCCTGTATATCAGTGATATGGAACACCAGGACTTCATGATGATGGGATTTAAAATGCTTCAGACCATCCATTATGTTATCAGGTTCATCCAGAAGATCTGATATCAAAATTATTAAGCTTCTCTTACGAATTGTATCAGCGATTTTATGCAAATTCTGGAGTAAACGAGTGGAATCTTTGGGTTCTAATTCTGCCAGTATTCTAAAAATTTGCGGAAGGTAGCCTCTATAAGCTTTTGGAGGGAGTAGATTGGTGATTTCATCATTAAAAGTAACTAATCCTGCCGCATCTTTTTGACCTATCATCAGCCAGGAAAGCGAGGCAGCAAGTTGGCAAGCATAGTCAATTTTGGTGTTTTCTCCTGAACCATAGAACATTGAGCGACTATGGTCTAAAAGGATATAACAACGGAGATTAGTTTCTTCTTCGAATCGTTTGACATAGTAACGATCAGTTTTAGCAACTATTTTCCAGTCAATATTTTTGATTGGATCGCCTATATTATATTCTCTATGATCTGAGAATTCTACACTAAATCCATGATAGGGAGATTTGTGTAAGCCAACCAGAAAGCCTTCAACGGTAGTTTTAGCAAGTAGCTGAAACCTTCTTAATTTGGCTGCAGTTTCGTCAGTTAATAGAGGTTGGTTCATTCCTTAGGTTTGCTCTTATAGAGAAGCCCCAGAGGAATTAGAACGCCATAGGCAATAGTTAAAATGATAGGAGAAATAACGATTTCGTTACCTGCCATTATAAAGTAACCAATAATTAGCAGTATGATAGCTAATCCTAAGATGATAAAGTTAATAGGACCTAAATGTAATTTATCTTTATTTTCCATTTATAGTTACTCCAGATATTATCAGCTTGTAGCAAGATTTTTATAGCTTTCAAAGGTATTACTCACTTTTTCATAGGTCAATTGACAGAGTTCTGTTCTATCGCGATTAGGGTCAAATTCTATCGGTTCTAAGAAATTGATTTCCACTTCCATTTTATGTGCCAACAGATTCCAGTAGTATCTTAAATAATTGACGCCTTTAGACCAAAATACAACAAAACGATTTTTACTATTGATCGGTTTCCCATCCAGTTTTAAATAACGAATACAGACAGGAACAACGTTTGAAGCAGAATCTATAGCAGTTTGAAATAGAGAGGGACTGAATTCATTAACTTTAGTGCCATCAGTACCAGGTTTTTCAGGGAAAAGAACTACTTTAAAACCTTTTCCTAATATATCAGTGAAGCGCTTGATTTCTTGTGGTAAACTGAATTTATTTTTTCTATCTGTATAAAGGCATCCGCCGAGACGAATAATCTTACCAATAATTGGAGTGTCACTCATTTCAGTAGATGTAATGAAGACATAATTGTCTACTGCACCAAGTAAAAAAATATCTAAAAGTGAGGAATGATTAGCCACTAGCAGATAGTTCTTATCTTTCATTTTCTGCAGTACTTCTTGATTTTTGACTTTCAGTTTAATATGGAAAGCACGAAGGAATTTCCGGGAAGCATTGGTTGTATTTTTAATCTCTAACCAACGGCGTTTAATAGGATTTTTAGCAAAAAGACGGATAAAATAGGAACGACAGATAAATGACCAGAGCAGTATCATCTGCCAGATAGAATGAAATAATTTAACTATCCACATCATTTTATCCTCTTTTTTATTCTATTCTTCTTTTCTAAATATATTGTAATCTGTCAAGTTATTTCTGTTGGTTACTACAACATCATCAAAAATAATACTTTTTATTCTCTAACCTTCTTTTAGCCATACTTGTTCTTCTCTAAATACTTCAACCTAATTAATTCCGTTTGATATGAGAAAGCTAACTTACAATAGATTAAAATTTTATAATTTAAGAAAACTCCCTTATAGAGCGGGTTGAATAATAATTAGCACAAAAATTGGGATTTTGATTTTAAAACTTTATTTTTAGTTATCCTTACTACTGTATGATCTATATTTATGTTTTTGGGGATAGATAATAAATAAAATATCAAATTCTATATTGAGTAATAGATATCATTGTCTTTTAAGTTTTGGAAAAATGAGGTCCTCTGCGTTTCAAAATCTACAAAAGCTTTCGTATACTGGAGTTATAAATGTTCTCATTTATGAAGCTTCTCTGAAGCTTACTTTTCTAAATCTAATTAATTTATATTCTCATCTATCAATTTTCGCTATAGCCGATACTTAATCTCATAAACTTTATCTTGAATCTCTATGTCATAGAACTAAAAAAGACTTCAGTTTTTATGAGACAGGGCTGTCCCTCCCCTATTTAGATGTTCAACTATTATTGTCTATTTTTCTTGTTTTCTTCTGCTGTTAATGTATTTGTGATGTGAAGCTGATGTCCAAATCGGACATAAGCTGGACATAAGCTGGACATAAGCTGGACATCAATAATTTATCAAGAAGTAATAAATAATCAGGAGTATTTTTATCTCAAAAATTGCCAATAATAATGAAGGAATAGTTAGCTTTAAATATGGAAGTATGGTTTAGAAAAGGATATTTATTGAAAACAATAAAAACTCACGGGAAAATAATAAGCCGGATTCTGTACCTCCTTATTTCAGGAGGTTGATGTCCATTCCTCTACATCCATTCTCACGAATGAACTTTAGCTGCCTACCCGGAAGCCATAACCGTGCGGGCAACACTTCTTGGCTTCCCTATTTGGCATTGCACCAGATAAGGCATTCCTGGCAAATCCTGTCACCAGGATTCCCGGTGGTCTCTTACACCACCATTTCACCCTTACCTGAAGTAACTATTAATTATAAAGCTACTTTAGGCGGTTTATTTCTGTGGAGCTCGCTCTGCATTACTGCAGCTTCCTGTTAGGAAGTATCTTGCCCTATGGTGTCCGGACTTTCCTCTCCTACTTTTAAGTAGCAGCGGACATCTCATTTTCCCGTGAGCTTATAGATATAATATATGAAATTATTATTCTGACAAGAAAAATGTAGCCCTCACTGCAGAGAATCTAATAGACCTTCTTTCAGCGGAATTGTCGCTGATTCCAGTTTAAGTAAATGCTATATAGACTCTATACAGTTATAAAATTTTGATTATAGCTTTAACTCTATCTATGGGTATAGCGAAGCCAATACCGATATTATCTCCAGTTCCAGAAACGATGAAGGTATTGATGCCAATAACTTCACCCTTAACATTTACCAGTGGACCCCCACTATTACCGGGATTGATTGCCGCATCGGTCTGAATCATATTGATGTATCTATGACCATCTTGAGGCTGGAAACTTCTATTAAGAGCGGAAATAACTCCGACTGAAACGGATGGTTTAGGGTCACTCATCATAAATCCATAGGGATTACCGAGAGCAATAGCCCATTCACCAATAAGCAATTCTTTAGCAGTTCCGAGTTTGGCATAAGGAAAATTATTGCCTTCTATTTTCAATTTAGCAATATCAAAGGAGTTATCTACACCTACTACATTGGCGATAAATTCTCGTTTATCCGGGAGTACCACTTTTATTTCGCTTGCACCTTCTATCACATGAGCATTGGTAATAATATATCCATTTGCATCATAGATAACACCACTTCCTATACTTACCACCTGTCTCTGAATAGGAATATCTCCAAAGAAATCAAAGATGCTGAACCCAAAACCTGGTCTCACTAACTGCGTTTTTGTCACATTAACGCTAACAACAGCAGGTTCAACTGCTTGAACTGCAGAAGTAATCTCATTATGGCGTTGATTATGTGAAGGGTTTACCATAGTTGTAGTAGTAGCAGGAGTTTTAGCTTCTTTCTGATTTATGAGAACTAAAGTGATGCCAGCATTAAGAATAAGGACCACTAAAGCAATAATAATAATGCGAGAGGTTTTCATGGGTCTTCCTATTTAAACTGTTTAATGGCAAATGCAATGAAAGATATATTTACCGGATTTTTTTCATTGGAAGTCGTAGATTGTTCATTTAATACTGCATAAACGGGATAATTCCAGTTGTCTCTCAGGCTATTCACCAGTTCTTTAGCAGTAGCAATGGCAACAATAACTTCAGGTTTCTTTTCTTCTATCATTTTATGTTCTAAAAAACCTCCTGTAGCCACTGCTGCATCAACATTATGTTCTGTTATAAGCTTCTTAATTTTAGCTATATCACAGCCTCCGCATTCTTCACATTTTATGATATCATTAGTAATGCGAATAGTGCAATCTTCTTTCTGAAGACAATGAGGTAGCAGAACGAGAATGTTTGTGTTTCGGATATCTTTTTGGTCAGTTAGAACTATTTCATTATTGAAGTATAAGAACGATTCAATCAGATTCTTTTTAGATGAGAAAGTGATATGGGCTAACCCTTTAGCTAAGGGATAATAAATGTTAAAAAGCATCCATTTACTAAGCTTTTGTAGCCATCGTGGTTTTAATCTGGTATGAGTAGAGAAAAGGGTAATCATCCAGCCTAACACGATGAAAATGAGTATTGCTAATAGTATAATAAACAGAGTTCTAACCCAATTAGCCAGCAAAGGTTGAGCAAACACATTGAATAATATAATAAGAAAGACAGCACTAATAATTAATAGACTGATGCTTACAAAAGCGGGAAACTTTATAACTGAGAGGTAAAGGTCCTGGTCTTTCATAATTCCTCCCTAAAAGAATTTTCCATAAAGATTTGATTAAATGGGACAAAGCTTTCCCCCGCAGAAAGTCTTGCTCCCAATTGAAAAGCCCAGGCAGACATAACTTTTTTCCCTTCAGCCTGGACTTTGGTGATTAATATTTGTCCATCCTGGCAATTAACTAATATACCATTATTTTTGATAAAACCTGAAATAGTTCCGGGCTTATCATTATCTAAAGAGCTATAAATCTCAGCTTGAAGTATTTTAAGGTAGGTATTGCGGATAGATGTTCGTGCACCTGGAATAGGTGCAAAGGCACGTATCTGATTAAGGATATTTTTAACTTTATTATCCCAGTTTATCCATAAATCTTTTTTACTAAATTTATGTGTGTAAGAAGCCAAATTTTCGTCTTGAGGTCTTTCCACGAGGCTTTTATCTTTGATAGCAGGAAGTATTTCAATCAATAGCTCAGCAGATATATTAGCCAGTTTTTCTTGTAAAGAGCCAAAGTTATCTTCTTGCTGGATAACCAATTCTCTTTGGGCTAAGATAGGACCTGCGTCAAGACGAGAAGTTAGCCTGAAAATAGTGGTTCCTGTTTTATGTTCACCTTTAAGTAGAGCAGTTTGAATAGGTGTAGGACCACGGTATTTGGGAAGTAAAGATGGATGAAGATTTATAGCTCCAAAAGAGGGAATCTGTCTTAGTTCTTTTTTAATTATCTCTGAATAGGAAGCAGTGACAAGAAGTTCGGGATGTAACTCACTAATTTTTTCCACACTTTCAGGAGTATTAATATTTTCTGGTTGATAAAGCTCCCAGCCTTGTTCGCGTGCAAAACGCGCAATAGGACAGGGTTTAACCTTTTGTTTACGTCCTGCTGGTCTATCTGGTTGGCTGATAATCAGTAGTAACTGATGTTTTTCCTTAAGTTTTTTTAGAGTGGGAATGCCAAATTCGGAGCTACCAGCAAAAATAATTTTCATTAGAGGTTAGTCTCTTCTATTCTTCACAACGGATATTAATCCCATCCACAGTGTTTTTCTGCAATTCTTTCAATTTGTTTCTTATTTTCAACCTGGCAATAGTACTTAGATGGTCTACAAATAGAATTCCTTCCAGGTGATCATATTCATGCTGAACAATAACTGCAGGATAACCAGAAAGTTTAACTGTATATCTTTCATTTTTTAAATCTGTGTAAGAGACGGTAATATTTGAAGGTCTAACCACTTTAGCATAGATGTCTGGAATGCTGATACAGCCTTCTTCGGTTTCAGTTTCTCCGCTACTTTCTTCAATTACAGGATTAATCATAACTAAAGGAGAGCGTTTTTTAGGATCATCTCTTCTTTGTGGATCAATAACTATAATTCTTTTATTCACCCCAACTTGAGGTGCAGCAAGTCCCACTCCATCCCATTGATACATTGTAGCGATAAGGTCTTCAGCAAATTGAAATAAGTTTTCATCAAATTCCTGTACTTCCTCGGACTTAATTCTGAGGACCTTATCACCATAGATATGGATAGGTAATAATTTAGGTTTACGAGACATTAGTTTTTGTTATGCATTAGCCTTTTCACTGGAGCTAATTATACTGGCAATAGCTCCCTTTTGAATCTCAATTCTGATATGGTTGTTATCATCTATTTCCAGGACAACCGTATTCTTATCTGGTTTAATAGAGACTATACGTCCATAAATTCCGGAAGTAGTAACAACTTTGTCATTTTCTTTCAAGCTATCCAGCATCTTTTGCAATTCTTTTTGCTTTTTTTGTTGTGGCATAATCATCAAAAAATACATAACCACAAATAGCAAAATAAGAATAATTAAAGTGCTCATTCCGCTTGCTCCAGAACTCTGTTTTGCTTGTGCGCTATTAGAAGCAGCTTGAAGTAGAGTATAATAAATCATTTTTTCTCCTTTTTAGCCAAAGAATTTTGGCGCTATATGTTTTATTAAATGAATCAGGATATTTGTATAGATTCCTGCAATGAGGTCATCTAGAACAATACCCCAACCCCTGGGTATTTTTTGTGAAGCCTTTATGGGAAAGGGCTTGGCAATATCCAGAGCCCGAAAAATAACAAAAGCATACACCGCCATTAGAAAAGACTTAGGTAATAATAAAACACTTAGAAAAAAACCACATACCTCGTCAATTACTATTTGAGGTGCATCATAGCCGAGCTTTTCTTCTGCTTTAGAGCTTAACCATACAGCTATGGCAATTAAGATGATTAAAAATCCAGTAAACCAGAGCCAACCTTTACCTGAAAACAGCATTTTAGGCAGTGAAAGATAGATAGCTGCTGCGACAATAGTGCCATAGGTTCCAGGAGCATAAGGAATGAATCCTACTCCAAAAACTGAAGCCAGGAAGGTTTCCGGAGATAAAGATTTAGACTTCATTTTTCAATAATTTCAACATAAGTTTCTTTGATTAATTTATCTATCCATTTATTATAAGCAGATTGTAACTTTTGCTGGTAGAGATAACTATAAAGTTTGTCTTTTACTTCCTCATAGGAGAAAACGCGAGGTGGAATTTCTTTCAGACGAACAAAAAGATATAGAGTCCCATCTTTTTCTAAGACAGGAGTCATTTTTCCAACGGGAGTAGCCAGTATGTAGTTTTTAAAAGATTCAGGAAAATCATTTTCTGCCAGTTCTCCTATAATACCATTATTTTTGGTAACATCAGGGTCGGTGGAATACTGTAAAGCAAGCTCAGTGAAAGAACTTTGTCCACTTTCATAAAGTTCACGAACTCTTTCCATAATGGCATAAGCAGTTAAGGTATCTGATTTTGTAGGTTGAACTAATTTCAGGATATGACTGGCTCGTACCTCATCTCTTCTTTTATCAGTAAGTTTTAGAATATGATAACCGTTTTCACTACGGATAATGCCGGATATTTCGCCTACATCCATAGAGAAGGCTGTATCTTCAATAGGTTTTAGCATCATACCCCTGCTAAAATAGCCTAAATCTCCACCTCTAACCTTACTGGGACAATCACTGACCTCACTAGCTAATGTAGCAAAATCTACTCCTGCATCAATTCTCTTTTTTATTTCCTGCATTTGTACATAAATAGAATCTTCCGTGGCTTTACTTGGAGCAATCTTATACTTTATCATACCCGTTTCCCAGGTTGTAGGCTTCACTGCCATTGTGTCCTTGGTTGCATTATAGAATTCCTGCATCTCTTCTTCAGTAACAGAAACCTGTGAACTCACATATAAGTCTATCAATTGCTGGGTCATAGCATTGTTTTTTATCTCTTCAATGAAATATTCTAATAATTCAGCTTCAGTGAGATTTTCTTGCACTAGGGCAGCCTGGAAATCTTGAGGAGAAGGATATTGGGATTTTAATTCCTGAAGATAGTTTTGAGCGTATCTTTTGATTTTATCTTCATCAACTTTTATATTCAGTTCTTTAGCTTTTTGCGTAATAACTTTTTGTTCTATTATTTCTTGTAAAGCCATATCCACCGAAATCTGTTCTTTTGGTATTCCTGCTGCTTGCATTTGATACATCATTTTATAAACATCACTTAATAGAATAATTTCTGATCCTACTTTTGCAACGATACGGTCAACCAGCTCAGCTGAAATTGAGAATAGGAGGAATGAGGTTAATAGTATAAGGATTAATTTTTTCATTATATTCCTTTATTTTTCTAAGGATTAG
>Ga0116148_1002689_pt1 | contig 17214 bp, 18 predicted proteins | sample AD_UKC055_MetaG_FD_89786 | JGI IMG/M metagenome (GOLD analysis project Ga0116148, IMG submission 89786) | Active sludge microbial communities of municipal wastewater-treating anaerobic digesters from USA - AD_UKC055_MetaG | ecosystem: Engineered > Bioreactor > Anaerobic > Digestate | place: USA... | reverse complement strand
GTCGAAAAAGGGGGACTGTCCCCAATAAATTTTGCCCTCGTAGTTCAATTGGATAGAATGCGAGATTGCGGATCTCGAGATTGGCCGTTCGAATCGGCCCGAGGGCATTAAAAGATCAAAAATTTAAAATTAAAATGTAAAATTATAAATTAAAATCAAAATTAAAAGTTAAAATAATAATAATAATTCCACATTGAGGAATTATTTTATTTTTCAATAACAATTATTACTTTTTCGCCTTGCTCGATTAAATTCACTGCCTCTTCTTTGGAATAATATCTGCCGAATTCTCCCTGCCAATCGTGAATTGATTCTAATAAATTTTCTTCGGAATAAATAAATTTTTCTCCTCGTTTAGTACCCGGGTCGTTAGTGATAAAATTATTTTTTTTATAACCGCGAATAACTAAAGCGTGATAAACTGGTCCCGGTGTTTTAAAATAAGGATTTCTTAAATTTCTACCAAAGCAAGGAGCAATAATGATTTTTCCTTGAGAAAGATAGTTTTTAATTTTTTGGGGATTTACTTCTTTGTCTAAGGTGATTTTTTCTATATCAAAAAAATTTTTACCCAGTTCTATTATTTTTTCTGCGCTTAAATCAAAGTGCCCTCCCCAATTTTTTTCTTGCCAATTTACTGCTGCTAAAATTTCATTTTCGGCTGTTTCCTTGTCTAAATTTTTTCCCAAAATAAAATATTTAGCCATAATCAAAGCGGCTTCTTCGCAAGCCTCATTGTGGAGTTCGTCCCAATTATAAAAAGGAGCTTGAGAGGTAAAGGGTACAGGAAGGTCAACCGCTTCAGGCAATGTTTCCATAGGAATAGATATTTTTTCTTGAGATTGGTTATTTTCTGGAATAATTACATTTTTAATAGTAGGTAAAGAAACAATTTCCGGTTTAGTTAAAGAGGGAATATTTGTTTCCTGAGATGGGTGTTTTTCTTTTAAAGCTAGCCAGCCGCTGAAAATGCCTATGACCAGTAAAAAAATAATTAAGAAGAAATATAATTTTTTATTTTTTTCCATAATTCAGGAAATTTTTTAATATCATATTTAGAAGAAAATTTTAAAGCAACCTTTTTCACATTTTCTATAGAAGAGATATTTTTAAAATCAATTAAAGAAAATTTAGCCAAATGACCTGTTTGTTCATAGCCAAATAAAGCCCCTGGACCACGCAAAATTAAATCTTCTTTGGCTAATTCCAAACCATTTTTTGCTCGGAGAAAAGCTTCTAATCTTTTTTTCGCTTCTCCTACATTTTCATATATTAAAAAACAATAAGCCTGTTTTTCGCTTCGACCAATACGCCCCCGAAGTTGATATAATTGGGAAAGACCAAAGCGTTCGGCGCTTAAAATAAGCATTATTGTCGCCTTAGGAATATCTATTCCTGCTTCAATAATATTAGTGGTGACCAAAATATTAATTTTTCCTTGACTGAAATCTTGAATAATTTTTATTTTTTCTTGACTTTTAACTTTTCCGTGAAGCATTTCCACTTTAAAATTAGAAAATTCTTTTTTTATTTTGGCATATTCTTCCTTAACCGATTTACTATTAACTTTTCCTGAAGGATCAATTAAGGGGCAAATAATAAAAGCCAATTCTTTTTTTTCTAACCTTTCTCTTATGGCTTTATAGGCAAATTTTTTTTCTTCTTCGTTAAAAATTTTAGTTATTACTTTTTTACGTCCTTCGGGCATATCAGAAAGATAAGAAATATCCAAATCTCCATAAAGTGTTAAAGCTAAACTGCGAGGAATAGGAGTAGCGGAAAGAGATAAAAAATGGGGAGAAAGCCCTTTTTTTTCGTTTTTAGCCAATTTTGCTCTTTGCTCTACGCCAAAACGATGTTGTTCATCAATAATTACTAATCCCAAATTTTTGATTTTTAAGGTATCTTCTCCGGCAATTAAACTATGGGTTCCGATAATCAAATTAACCCCATCTTCTTTGATATTTTTTATTAACGCTTTTTTTGTTTTGAATTGTTTTTCATTAAGATAAAGATTGCTTTTAGTCATTAGCGCAATTTTAAAAGGAAAATCCTTAAACATTTTTTTAGTTCTCTCAAAAAATTGAAAAGCCAAAATTTCTGTGGGAGCCATATAAACAGCTTGGTAATTATTATTAAGGCAGTTTAAAATAGACAAAATGGCTACGATTGTTTTTCCACTACCTACATCTCCGCAAAGAAGGCGATTCATAGGATGAGGTTTTTCTATATCTTTTATAATTCGCCAACTTTCCTTTTTTTGAGAAGGGGTTAATTTAAAAGGAAGAGTTTTTAAAAATTTATTGGTTAATTCGCTGTTAAATGTTATTGAAGGAGCGTTTTTGTTTTTAAGAGTTTGCCTCACAATTCTATTAGCTAAAGTTAGAAGAAATAATTCGTCAAATTCTAATCTTTTTTTCGCTTTTTTAAAATTATCGAGAGAAGAAGGGAAATGGATTTGTCTTATTGCCCAATCAAAATCTATTAAATTTTGCTCTTTTTTAATTTCATCCGGTAGCCAATCTTTAAAATAAGAATTTTTTTTAAAAATTAGCCAGATAAAACTGCGTATTTGTTTTTGAGTTAATTTTGAAGTTAAGGGATAAACCGGCACAAGACCGGTAGTATGAATAGGGTAAGGGTTTATTTTCTCCCAAACAGGATTTATTAAAGATAATCCATAAGAAGGATCAGAAGTTATTTTCCCCGCTAAATATATTTCCTTATTTTCCAAAATTTTTTTAAGAAACGGCTGATTGAACCAAATTACTTTTAAAGAATCTTTGTTATCAGAAACAATAGCTTCGGTTAAAAACATTTTTTTCTTAAATGTTTTTCTCTGATGAACTAAAATAACTTTTACCTTTATGACGCCTTTGCCCTTGCTCTTAAGCTGACTAATGGTGATAGGTCTTCCCCAATTTTCAAAATATCGCGGAAAATGATAAATTAGGTCTTCAACTGTTTGAAGGCCTAATTTTTGAAAAGCTTTTAGCCGCGTTGGACCAATACCGGATAAATCAGATAATTTTGTTTGTAGAGAAATCATAATTTTAATGGGGTCAGACCCCAAAAATCAACCTTCGCAAACCCGCATCAATAAAGGCGAAACAAGCGAATTTTTAAATTTGGCACGATTTTGATCAGAATTTAGAATATAAAATTCGGAATACAGAAGACAAAAAAAAGAAGAGAATTTTGAATTTTTAATAGATAGTAATTTTTATTTTTTCCGAACTAATTATTTCTCCTTTTTCTGTTTCCCCTTCTGCCCAAAAATTATATTCTCCCGGATTTGATTTAGGCCAAAGCAAGATTTGTTTCATTCCCGGAGCAGGGGAGAAAAGAGTGGAAACAAGAGATTCTTTCCCGGAAGAATCCTCCTGCCAAAGGCGTAAAGATTTGAATTTGCCCAAGGGGAGAGATAAAATAATATCAAGAGGGAAATCGTTTTGGCTGATCTGCTGGTTATTTTTCGGAAAATCAATTTCAATTTTTTGGGGCAAATAAATAGTTAGATTGATTGTTATTGTTTCTTCGGTTTTGTTCCCCACTTTATCTTTGACTAATATGGTCAAGTTATGGGAGCCGCTTTTTAGACCGGCCAAATTAACAGGTAAAATAAAAGGAGGATTTTGGTCTGAAATTATTAAAGAATTCGCCTCTATCTCATCAATAAAACAAGAAATTTTATCTATTCCTAAAGGAGCACTGGCATTAAGAGATACTTCTAAATATTGGCTATCTATGTTTTGATTATTCTCTGGAGAAAGAATTTTTAACTGAGGTTTATTCGCCGGGATATGGATATCGTCATATTGACTTGGGGCTAAACTAAATTCTGCTTTATTCTCTTCCTTTTGCTTTTCTAACCATATTTTTATAGCTTCTTCCCATCTTAAAAATTGGGGATCATTAGCCGGATTAAGAGGTATTGGCCCTTGCGGATTATCGCGGTCAACCCAAAAAAGAATAGAATGGTATGCTTTAAAAGTTTTTTCTTCAATTAATTCCGGAGGGGTAAATTCAGTAGCCAATTTGCCAGAAATTTTGTCTATTTTTAAAGTAACATCTTCGGGGATTTCTCCGTTTAAAATAGGTTTTTCTGTTTTAATAATTTGAGGGGGGGTGAATTTAGTAGGAGAATATCTTTTAGTAATTTCAGCCATAAAATTATGCCAAATAGGAAGAGCCACTTGAGAACCATCAGCTCCTTGTTTCATTTTTGAGTTATCAGTATTGCCTACCCAGACACCGGTGACAATTTCTGGAGTATAACCGAGAGTCCAAGCATTGCGAAATTCATTAGTTGTTCCTGTTTTTACCGCCACCGGCCGGTCGGGTAAAAGAAAATTGGGATTTTGCCCAAAAATAAGAGCTCTGCTTTCATTGTCGCTTAAAATATCGGAAATTGTTCTGGCGGTATTTTGGCTGATAACTTGAAAATTTTCTAAATCATTTTCTTCTTTTTTCTCTAAAATTTTTCCTTTATTATCTTTAACTTCTAAAATAGCCGTAATGGGAATTCTTTCTCCCTCTCGAGCGAAAATTGAGAAAGCCGAAGCATGCTCTAAAAGAGTCACATCAGCCGCGCCTAAACCCAAAGAAATTCCGTATTTTTTGGGATCAGTAATAGTGGAATAGCCCATTCTTTGTGCTAACTCGACGATAGTTTCCGGCCGGGTAAGATAAGCCGTTTTAATGCTAGGGATATTCAAAGAACCAGCTAAAGCTTGCCTCATAGTTACCGGCCCTCGTTCTTTAAGATCATAGTTAGAGGGAGTATAGGAAGGCTTTCCATCTCCTTGTGGACCAAAATCAGTTTTGACATCAAAAAGAATGGTATCCGGAGTATAACCTTTTTCAAAAGCTGCGGCATAAACTATTGGTTTGAAAGAAGAGCCGGGCTGACGCAAAGAAGTAGCCACATTAACCTGGCCATTGATTGTCTCGTCTAAAAAATTAGCTGAACCCACCATAGCTAAAATTTCTCCGGTTTTAACATCAATAGAGACAAGAGCCGCATTATTGCCTCCCCATTTTTTTACATTTTCCATTTTTTCCTCAATAACTTCTTCCGCCTTTTTTTGCGCTTCTAAATCTAAGGTAGTAATAATTTTAAGTCCACCTTGTTCCACTAAACGATGTCCATATTTTTCTACTAAAATTTGTTTGATATACATTACAAAATGAGGAGCGGTTATAGAGCTTTGAAAACGTTTTATTTTTTCCAAAGTGTTTATTTTTTTTGCTTCTTCGCTCTCTTCTTCAGTAATATAATTTTCTTCCACCATAGAATTCAGGATATAATCTCGGCGGTTGATGAGTTCTTCTTGATGGTCTCCCCAAGGGGAATAATAAGTTGGCGCTTTAGGCAAAGCGGCTAATAAAGCCGCTTCATCTAAAGAAAGATTTTTAGCTGATTTTTGAAAATAAATAGAAGCCGCTGCTTCTACGCCATAAGCCGTTCCGCCATAAGGGATTTCATTAAGATACATTTGGAGGATTTCTTCTTTAGAAAATTTTTGTTCAATTTGATAAGCCAAAAATAATTCTTTAATTTTTCTTAAAATCGCTTTTTCCGGAGTTAAAAATGCATTTTTGATAAATTGCTGGGTAATTGTTGAGCCCCCTTGTAATTTCCCTCCCTTGAAGATATCTACGATTATTGCCCGAACCATTGATTTAAAATTAAAACCAGGATGAGTGAAAAAATTTCTATCTTCAGCGGTGATAGTAGCTTTTATTAAATAAGGGGGGAGCTCTTCTAATTTAACTAATGTTCTTCTTTCTTCGGAAAATATTTCATAAAGAACTTGTTTTTCTGCTCGGTCGTATATTTTAGTAGAAAGGGGAACTTCGCGTTCTAATAATTTTTCCGGACTAGGCATATTGCTTTTTAACCAAATCAGCATTCCGCTCGCGCCAATCCCGCCTAAAATAATTAAAATCGCTATAATTAAAAATATAGTCCTAACAACCCGTTTCTTTTTATTTTCTCTTTTTTTAAGCGGCTTAATTCTCCACTTTTTTCTTCTTGCTTTCATAAAAAATATATATTATAATAAAGAGTATAACAAAATTAGAAAGAAATTAAAGAGACATATTAGTTTGTTAATTATTTAAAATTTGTTATAATTTATAATTAGTATACGGGAAATTTAATTTTTTAATTTTAACATTTGACATATCTATTGTGTCTTCAAAAAAATTAATCATTTTTTTGGTTATTGCTGCTGTTTTAATAATTGGGCTTTTAATAGCCACGAGTTTTCTTGGCAAACATAAATCCGAAGTTGATTTAAGTAAAAAAGTAAAACCAATAACTTTAACTTATTGGCGGACGACTGATTCTCCGGGCGATGTTTCCGACATTATAAATAGTTTTCACCAACGTTATTCTCATATTTCTATTGCTGTTCGCCAAATTAAACCGGAAGAATACGAAAGGGCTTTACTTGAGGCTTGGGCAGAAGATAGGGGACCTGATATTTTTTCTATTCCCTTGACAATGCTCGGTAAATACCAATCAAAAATTTATCCCTTGCCCTCTTATGCTGTTTTAGAAGTGGGCAGAAAATATGTAACTCAGGGACTTAAAGAAGAAACAAAAATAACTTTGGATAAAATATCTTTACCTAATTTACGCCAGCTTAAAGAAACATATATTGATGCTGTTTCCTCTAATATTATTTCTCCTGATGGTAAAATTTATGGTTTTCCTTTAGCTCTGGATACTTTAGTGATGTATTATAATCGAGACCTTTTAAATAACGCGGGCATTGCTGAAGTTCCTCAAACTTGGCAAGAATTTGTGGAAGAAATTTATCGCTTAACCATTTTAGATAGAGAGGGCAATTTTGTTCAATCCGGCGCTAATTTAGGAGGAGTGGATAATATTTCTCATTTAACAGATACTGTGGCGCTTTTAATGATGCAAAATGGCACACAAATGTTTTCAAACGGCAAGGCAAGTTTTAATCAACCTTTAGCCGAAGATCCTTCTTATTTTCCCGGGGTAGAGGCAGTAAGATTTTATACTGATTTTTCCCGGCAGGGTAAAGAAACTTATACTTGGAACGAGGCTATGCCCAAAGACCTTGAAGCTTTTATTAGTGGTAAATTGGCTTTTTATTTTGGCTGGGCCTCGGAAAGACAGAAAATCAGGCAACTTGCCCCAAAGCTTAATTTTGATTCTGCTCCTGTTCCTCAAATTGCTGATACTTTACGGCCGGTTAATATTGCCAATTATAATTTGGAAGTGGTTTCTTTTAAAACAAAATATCCAGATGAATCTTGGGCTTTTCTTATGGAAATGACTAAACCGGAAGTTATTAAATCGTATTTAGCAAAAACAAAATACCCCACCGTCCATCGCTCATTGATTAATTGGCAATTAGAAGATTATGATTTATCTCCTTTTGTTAATGGAGTTTTAACTGCTAAAGTTTGGTATACAGGAAAAAATTATTCATTAGTAGAGGAGGCGTTTAAAGAAATGATTCGCGATGTAATTTTAGGTAGGAGGGAAACAATTTTAGACGCTATAAATTTTTGTGTACAAAAAGTTAATTTAACCTTGTGAAAAAAATAATTTTTTTAATTTTAATTTGCTTCCCCCTTTTTACTTTTATAAGTGAGGTTAAGGCAGCGGAGATGGGTGTTCGATCAGCGGGATGGGACTGTGAGATAACTAAGGAAGAATTAGTTTGGAATTGTTATGGAACTTGTGAACATTGTCAAAATGAGTCAGCTTGTAAGTTTGAAAAAAAAGAAGAAAGCTCCCCCTGTCGTGTTGGTTGGTTAAATAATAATCCGGAATGCGCTTGCTGCGGTAATTGTCAATTAGATGATGTCCTCTGGATGGCAGTTAATGTGGCTAATATTATTTTACGCTATGTAGCAGTTATTGCTCTTGTTTTTTTTGTAATTGGTGGTATTATTTGGATAACTTCCGGAGGGGCGAAAAACCAAATAGATTTAGGGAAGAAAATTGTCAAAGGAGCGCTAATTGGCCTGTTGATTATTTTATTTGCCCATCTTATTATTAGTGAAATTTTAACAACAGTTAAAATAAAAGAGGGATACCAAGAAGTTTTAACTCCATCTCCAACTACTAAAACAAAAGATAGATGAATAAAAATTAATTAATATGTTGAAAATTGCTAAAATTTTATTTCCTTTCTTTTTTTGTTTGATTGCTATTGCACCTGTTTTTGCTGCTGATGAAGTTGTTTTAACGTCGCCTATTGTTATTAGTTCAATTTCTGATTTAGCCACCAATATTTTAAAAACAATTATCGGTTTAGTGGGAGTAATTGCTTTAGTGATGTTCATTTACGGTGGAATTCTCTGGATGACCTCAGCTGGTTCAGCCGAACAAATAAAAAAAGGCAAAGATACGCTTCTTTGGGCAATTCTTGGTTTAGCTTTTATCTTTTTTTCTTATTCCCTATTGCAATTTCTTTTAGAAGAAGTTATAATTTTAAAATAAAAATATTGACAAAATTTTATATTTCTTTAATATATTATTATTAAAAAGGTCGTTAATTATTATTAGCTATTTTAAAAATTAGCCACCATGAAAACGAAAAAGTATTTATTGGTTAGTTTATTTTTAGTTCTTTTATTTGGTTCATTGGCTTTACCTCAAAGGATTGAAGCAGTTGAAATGACCAAAGGAATGGATGTATTCATGTCGGAAACAGAACTTTCCGATATAGAATTACCAGTAGTTATCGGTAAAGTAATCAGCTGGATTTTGGGATTTCTTGGTTTAATTGCCACCATAATCATTATTATCGGCGGATTTATGTGGATGACCTCTGGCGGTGATGAGGAAAAAATAAATAAAGCCAAGAAATTAATGATTAATGGTCTCATTGGTTTAGCGATTGTTCTTGTTGCTTACATCATTTCTAATTTTGTTATCGATGCGCTTACCACAGAAATTTTAGTGGAATAAGAATAACAGTGTTTGGTTAAGAAAGAGATGGTAATAAAAAATTATTTATGAGGAAGAAATTTGAGGGAGTTCTTTCCCTCAAGAAAAAGGTCAGCTTGATTTTTCTGGCAGTATTTTTGCTATGTTTGTGTTCACCTGTTTTTGCTGCAGAATCCAATTCCACCAAATCCAATCCCACTTTAGACCAATTAAGTGGAGTAGCTGAAAACGCCGGATTAGTTAGCAAAAGCCCCACGGCCTTAATAGGCAGTATAATTAAATGGGTTTTAGGTTTTATGGGTGTTGTTTTAGCCATAATGATTATTTATGGGGGTATTCTTTGGATGTCTGCTGGTGGTAATACCGAACAAATATCTAAAGCTAGAAATACTATTATCAATGGCATTATTGGTTTGGTTATTGTTTTCGCTGCTTATAGTATCGCTCGTTTTGTTATCGAGGGTCTACAAACAGAAATATTAAAATAGAAAACGCATCAGTACTAGATTCAAGAGTAAATACGAAATAAATAAAAAGGTATAGTTCTTGCTTACCTGTCTGACGCAGATAAATAATAGACAGGCTCTCTCTACGACTTTCCTAAATCCGTATAAATAAAGGGCAATATTACGAAAAAATAAATTTGGCACAATTTTGCTTAAAATAAAAAAATGACCATCAAAAAACAATTTATTATTTTTTTTCTGGTAATTTTGTTTATTTTTTGTTTTCCTTTAATGCTCCAAGCGGAGGGGGGTGCGGATAATAATCAAACGATATCTGGGGGTGCGACCGATAAAGGCGCTTTAGGAGAAACGAGCGAAAAACTAAATGAAGTTTTTGGCACAAATGGAGCGAATGTTCCTCAAACGGATTTAATTAAGGTTATTAGCAATATTATTAAATGGGTTTTGGGTTTTATGGGTTTAGTTTTGACTTTAATGATTATTTATGGCGGTTTTCTCTGGATGTCTTCTGGCGGGGATACGGAAAAAATATCTAAAGCTAGAAATACTATTATCAATGGCATTATTGGTTTGGTTATTGTAGTTTTAGCTTATACTATTGCTAATTTTGTGATTAAGGCTTTAGGAACAGAAATATTAACAGAGCCGAAAACACCCACACAAAATAGCACACCTAAACAATCGGGGGGGACGCTAGATGAACTGATAGAGAGCGGTTGGGAATACGACTAATATTTTTCAAATTTGATTTTTAAAAGACCAACTCTTCAGTTGGTCTTTTAATTGTTGAATTAAGACAATTTAATAACTGACAAATACTTGCCAGTCGTACCTCCCCCCTAATGCGTTGACTTCATTAGGGATATCATTGATGATAATGAAGTCTTTGATTGTTTTTATTAAATTTTTTCCTCCATCAAAGTAATCTACAACCACGACATACTTTCCCGGAAGAAGCTCCAGGATGCAGTGTTGTCGAGGGCATATTTTTATGGGGTTTTCTTGTAAGGCGCGCAGTTCAACGTGGTGCCCCGAAATATTCCAGATGATCCCTTTTTGGAGGGTTTTTTGACAATCCTGTTTCATCTTTGTCTTTTCTTTTAGAATTTCCGAATACTCGGCAATTCTAACACTATCAGAAAAAGACAATTTCCCTTTTCTAATGTATTCAAGGCTATTGTTATCTAACGAAGTCTTGAAATAAACGGCCTCTGACAGCCGTAAACTATCTGCTTTACTGAGATTACCTCGGCGTTCGTAATCCAAGGTACCATTATTTAGCCTGTAATGAACAGATACTGGTGCCGGAGATACTGGTGTGGGTCTAGTGCTGCAACCGTTTAAAACCAAAAAAATAAATAGGGCAAATAAAGTTCCTTTCATGCATTTCATGATGTCCTCCTTTTTTTGTTTAATTTAAAGAAATTTTATTTTATTATTTATATGATAGCTGATTTTTTAAATTTGTCAATATTCCTTTTTAATTTTTAATCTATATTTTTGATTTTTGAGATTTAATTTTTTAAATAATGGGGATGGTGGGAGTTGAACCCACATGGACTCGCGTCCAGAGGTTTTTGAGACCTCCTTGTCTACCATTCCAACACATCCCCGAAAATCAAATCCAAAATTCCATTTTTGCCTTATAAATTACACCTGTTATTTAATTTTACTTATTTTTTCGCCTCTTGTCAACAACGTTTTTAAGAATATAATAAAAAAATGCCTATAATTTCAGTGGTAAATCAAAAAGGGGGTACCGGGAAAACGACCACCGTGATTAATTTAAGTTCTTATTTGGCTTTAATTGGCCAAAAGATTTTAGTGGTTGATTTTGATCCTCAGGCAAACGCTTCTTCTGGTTTAGGGGTAGTTGAGGGAAAGGGAATTTATGAAGTTATTAGCGGGGTATCTGACGCTTCATCAGCAATGCGTCAAATTAAAAAAAATTTATATCTTATTCCCGCCACTCCTGATTTAAGCGGAGCCAATGTGGAATTAGCCAATACAGAAAATAAAGAAAAAATCCTTTTTCAACATTTATCTCCTTTATCATCTCAATTTGATATTATCTTTATTGATACTCCGCCATCAATGGGGATTTTAACTATCAATAGTTTAATGGCTAGTACTTCCGTTGTTATTCCCATACAAGCAGAATATTTTGCTCTTGAAGGTTTGGGCCAATTAATGAACACTGTTAATTTAGTTAAAAAAAATCTTGGCGCCAATCTCTCTATTTTAGGGGCAGTAATCACTATGTATGATGAACGGTCGCGTCTTCCCAAAGAAATACTCGAAAATCTTTACCAAAATTTTCCTTATCGCATTTTTAGAACAGTTATCCCTAGAAACATTAATTTAGCTGAAGCGCCAAGTTTTGGCCATTCTATTTTTGACTACGCGCCGAATTCAAAAGGAGCCAATGCCTACCGTCGTTTGGGAGAAGAGCTCATTTTTTATCTTAATACACTTGATTAATTTTTTATTTTTGTTATATTTAAAACCAATAAATATTTTTAGAATTTATTGTTTATGTTTAAAAAATTAATAGATTATTTTAAGGCATCAAAAGAAGAGATAAAAAGAGTGGTTTGGCCAACTAAAAAAAAGGCAACAAAAGATGCCGCTATTGTTATTATAGCAAGTTTGGGTTTGGCTCTTTTTTTAGGATTGCTTGATTTTATATTAACTAAGATTTTCCAAATAATGATAAGCTAAAATTTTGTAATTTAAAATTTATAAATTTCATTGCTAGTAAAATTTTTAAAGAAAATTTTAAAATTTGATAGTTTTTATGTCTAAACAAATAGAACAAGGGCGGCAATGGTATGCTGTCCATACATATTCCGGTTATGAAGAAAGAGTTGCTGAATCTCTTCGCCAGCGGGTGGATTCTATGGATATGGGGGATAAAATTTTTAATATTCTTGTCCCAGTGGAGAAAAGAATTAAAATTAAAGGTGGAAAAAGAAAAGTAGTGGTTGAGAAAATTTTTCCTGGCTATGTTTTAGTGGAGATGATCGTCACTGATGATTCTTGGTATGTGGTTAGAAATACACCCAATGTTACTGGTTTCATTGGCTCAGGCATAATCCCCGTCCCTTTAAAAGAAGAAGAAGTTAAAGCGATTAACAAACGGATGGGAGTAGAGGAGCCGAAATATAAAATTGATATTGAAATTGGCTCACCGGTTAAAGTGACCGATGGTCCATTTAAAGATTTTGAAGGCAAAGTTTCTTCTGTTGATGAAGCCAAGGGGAGAGTTAAAGTTTTGATTAATGTTTTTGGTAGAGAGACCCCTTTGGATTTAGATTTTCTTCAAATCAAAAAAATATAAAAGGGATAGATATGTCTGCCGGTAGGCAGGACGATTTTGATCGAACTAAACAATTTTGATAAATTTAAATTTTGATTTTTTAAATTCCGTTTTATTATGGCTGTCAAAAAAGTAAAAGCAATAATTAGACTTCAAATTCCTGCGGGAGGGGCTACTCCCGCGCCGCCGGTTGGCCCGGCTTTAGGCCAGCATGGTCTTAATATCAGTGAATTTTGCAATAAATTCAATAACCAAACTCAAGATAAAAAAGGGAACATTCTAACCGTCCAAATAATGGTTTATGAAGATAGAACTTACAGTTTTGTAGTTAAAACTCCTTTGACTGCTGACCTTTTGCGCAAAGCCGCTCAAATAGATAAAGGAGCTTCTAATACTTTAACCGGGAAAAAAGGGAAAATAACTCAAGAACAGCTTAAAGAAATTGCTTTAATTAAAATGCCTGATTTAAATACTACTGACATTAATGAGGCTGTAAAAATTATTGCTGGCACAGCCCACCAAATGGGCATTGACATCATCTAAAAAGGGACAGTCCCCTTTTCCCGACCTTTGCAAACCCGCATCAATAAAGGGTTATCTCTTCAAAAAATCAACTTTGACACTTTTTTTACCAAAAGAGAGATTTTTTAAAAGAGACAGTCCTGCCTGTTGGTAGACAGGCAATAAGCAAGTATTTTTTATCAAAATAAAAAAATAAAAATAAAAAAAATGAAAAAAGAAAAAATAAAAAAAGAAAAAACGAAAAATCAAATAAAGCCAGAAAGTAAACTTTTTTCCTTAGAAGAGGCCATTGATTTTTTGAAAAAAAATCATAAACCGAAATTTGACGAAACAATAGAACTCCATTTCCATTTGGGCATTGACCCCAAGCAGACCATGCAAATGGTAAAAGGCAGTTTAACTCTTCCTTATGGGCCGATTAAATCAAAAAAAATCGCTCTTTTTGTCTCTCCTGGTTTTTTGACTTCAGCCAAAGAGGCAGGGGCGGATATTGTAGGTTCGCAAGAATTGATTAATGACATAAGCGAAAAAAAGAAAATAGAATTTGACATTGCCATAGCTGAGCCGGGGATAATGAAAGATTTAGCTAAAATCGCCCGTATATTAGGACCAAAAGGGTTAATGCCTTCTCCTAAAAATGGCACAATTACTACTGATTTCAAAAAAACAATAGAAACTTTTAAGAAAGGAAAAATCAATTTCAAAAACGATGACAGCGGAAATGTTCATGTGGCTATAGGAAAAATGTCTTGGCCTAAAGAGCATATTATAGCTAATGGGCGAGTGGTTATAGAAATGGTGCAGAAAGCTCGGCCTCCTAAAGTAAAGGGGAGTTATATCAAATCCATTACTCTTTGTTCCACGATGGGGCCGGGGGTAAAAATCACTTCTTAATTTTTAAAAGTAAAAATTAAGCCACCATTTAGCGGCTTTAAATGTCGCACCATTATTAGGAGATACCGGGGCTTCACCTTTACCTATAATAATAAAGACATAATATGAGGAATAAATTTAGGTTTATTGTTTTAGAAGGAAGTGATGGTTCAGGCAAGGCAACTCAGACAAAACTTTTATCCGCTCAATTGAAAAAAAATAATTTTATTGCTAAAACAATAAGTTTCCCTCAATATAATTGTGCTTCATCTTATTTTGTTAAACAATATCTTAGAGGAGCCTATGGGGCAAAAGAAGAAGTAAGCCCTTACACGGCTTCTCTTTTTTACGCTTTAGATAGGTGGGAGGCAAAAGAAAAAATAAAGAAATGGTTAAAACAAAATTTTATGGTAATTGCTGACCGTTATTTGCCTTCTAACTTAGCCCATCAAGGAGCAAAAATAAAAAATGCCCGAGAGAGAAAAAAATTCTATCAATGGGCATTAGAAATGGAATATAAAAAATTATTTCTTCCCCGGCCGGATATTATTTTTCTTCTTCATTTGCCGGCGGAAATTTCTTTTGAGTTGATCGAACACAAGAAAAAAAGAAATTATTTAAAAGGGGGAAAAAGAGATATTCATGAAAAAGATTTGATTTATTTGAAAAAAGTAGAAGCGGTCTATTTAGAAATAGCCCGCCTTTTTAATAAAGAATTTAAAATAATTGAATGTGTAGAAAACAAAAAATTGCTTTCCCCCAAAGAAATTTCCCAAAAAATTGGAAAAGTTTTAGCAAAAAATATATAAATTAGATTTTGGACGAAATCGTGTCAAATTTGATTTTAAGGCGAGATATCCCTTTATTGATGCGGCTTTGCGAAGGTCGGAAAAAGGGGACTGTCCCCTTTAAAGCCAGCGCTTGGATTTGAAAATAGAAAGCGTCAAAAGAAAGATAAGCGCCATAATAGAGATAATGATAGGAAAAGCATGGGGATTGGAACGGAGAGGCGAACCCGGCACATTCATAGAAAGGATGCTCGCTGTTAAGGTGACTGGCAAAATAGTAACCGAGATAATAGTCAGTATTTTAATAATATCATTAAGCCGAAAAGAAATAAGAGAATTGTTAGTTTGCTCAATAGTGGAAATGGTTTTTGATAAGTTTTCTAATGCCGCCCAAATTTCTTCGCTTGATTCCAACAATTCTTTAAAATAAAGTTTTAAATGGCCTAAAGAAAAAAATTCGTCGCTTATTCTAATCAGCCGTTTCATAATTAAACGATGAATTTGCATTGTTTGAGAAAAACAGATAATAGACCTTTTAGTCAGCAAGATTTCTTTGACCATTCTTCTCTCGTATCCTTTAAAAATTTGATCTTCAATGTTGGAAATGTTTTTATTAAGCGTGTCTAAAATAGGCAAACAGGAGTCTAAAAGAATTTTTAATATAGTATATAAAAGATTTGCTGGCGAATCTTTAAGATATTTGGCGCGTTGTGATTGGCTTACTTGGCAAAGATTAAAAAAATTAATAAGAGGGGCTAATTCATTACGGTGAACAGTAATTAAAAAATCATTGCTGATGAAAAAATCAACTTCTGCAGAAATAATTTTTCTTTCTTTTCGCTTATAAACAGGAAAAAGTAGCGCTATAAAAATATAATCTCGCTCTTTTTCAATTCGCGGCCGTTGACTTAGAGAAAGGCAATCTTTAAGATGCAAAGAATGAAAATGAAAATTTTCTTCTAAATACTTTATCTCTATCTCGGATATATGAGTAATGTTTATCCAGCGCAAAGAGCCATTTTTTATTTCTTGGATATTTGTATTCGCCATATTTATATATTATAATCTTTTAAAAAATTTTGCCAATAGTTTGGTTTTTGCTATAATATAAATATGAATAAGCCGGCGTTTATTAAAGAAAATATAAAATTAGCGCCTTTTACCACTTTTAAAATTGGCGGGCCGGCGGAATACTTTGTTGAAGTTTCTAATTTAGAAGAAATGAGAGAAGCGCTCCATTTTTCTAAAAAAGCAAACATCCCTTATTTTATTTTAGGCGGGGGGAGCAACGTCTTAATTCCCGACGATGGTTTAAAAGGATTAGTTATTAAAAATAATTTTTCAGAAATAAAAAAAGATGATTCTCGCTTAATAGTAGGTAGCGGTTGTTTTTTGTCCAAAATTTTGGCTTTTAGCCGCTTAAATAATCTTTCGGGTTTGGAATGGTGTATAGGCATTCCCGGGACATTGGGCGGAGCGATTGTCTCTAACGCCGGAGTTAAAGATAAATCTATTTCTCAAATTATTGAAAAAGTTGGTTTTATTGACAATAATTCTCCTTTTTTAGAGATTAAATATTTAAAAAACGAAGATTGCCAATTTGGTTATAGAAAATCTCTGTTTAGCCAAAAACACTGGATTATTTGGCAAATTGAATTAAAATTAAAAGAAGCTGAAAAGGACAAAATCCTTCAAGAAATAAAAAATTATCAGCAAAAAAGATTAAATCAGCCCAAATTACCTAGCGCGGGTTGTGTTTTCAAAAATATAAAAATAGCAGATTTAGACAGCCGAAGCATTGAAAAATTAAAAAAAGAATTTCCTGAGGTGGAAAATTTGCTTCCCTCAGGTGTTATTCCTGCTGGTTGGCTTATTGAACGACTGGATTTTAAGGGGAAGACTATTGGTAAAGCGCAAGTTTCTCCTGAACATGCTAATTTTATAGTGAATTTAGGCGGTGCCACTCGAGACAATGTTTGCGTTTTAATTGCTTTTATTAAAGAACGAGCTAGAACCCAATTCGGCATTCAATTACAAGAAGAAATCAACATTTTTTAATGGGGACAGTCCCCTTTTTCCGACCTCGGCAAACCCGCATCAATAAAGGCTTATCTCACGAAATTTGAAATTTGCCGTAAATAACGGCACACTTTAAGAAAAAACGCAAATTATTTTTTTGTTAGTTATTTTATTGTTATTTCTATTACCTCCCAAAAGGGGACAGTCCCCTTTTTCCGACCTTCGCAAACCCGCATCAATAAAGGGTAAAATCGCCTAAAAATCAATTTTGACACTTTTTTT
>Ga0116148_1002686_pt1 | contig 17224 bp, 10 predicted proteins | sample AD_UKC055_MetaG_FD_89786 | JGI IMG/M metagenome (GOLD analysis project Ga0116148, IMG submission 89786) | Active sludge microbial communities of municipal wastewater-treating anaerobic digesters from USA - AD_UKC055_MetaG | ecosystem: Engineered > Bioreactor > Anaerobic > Digestate | place: USA... | reverse complement strand
GGGATATTTATTCCAAGCGCTACCGCGAAGTCGCTGGCCGCCTGTACTGCCTCGTATAGTCTTGCATCCTCTCCCGGGTTTTTGCATGGCCACATCCAGTTGGCCGACAGGGATACACTCTTCAGTCCGTCAGGCATTGGAGCCCAGACGATATTGGTAAGTGCTTCGGCTATCGAGAGCACTGATCCGGCAGCGGCGCTGATGAGGCCGGCTGCAGGAGCATGACCGAGCGAGGTAGCCATGCCGTTCATGCCCCGGTAATCAAGCGCTATGGCCCCAAGATCATTGAGGGGCAGTTGCAGTTCGCCGGCGCACTGCTGCACAGCAATCAGACCGGTCACGGAACGGTCAACCTTGCTTGTCAGCCACTCCTTGCATGCCACTTCCTCAAGCTGCAGCACTGCATCAAGGTATCTTGCCGGGTCAGAAGGTTCATAGGTGAGATCTTCCTGCAGGCTCTTCAGGGTGGTGTCATTCATGACCGTCCGCGGAGGCTTTCCGAAGAAGTCGGAGAGCTGCAGGTCAATGGGTCTGTTGCCACCGGACGGATTAAGGAAGGTGAACTGGCGATCACCTGTCACCTCCCCGATGACATATATTGGAGCCCGTTCGCGGCGGGCCACTGAAGTCAGCTGGTCTATATCGCTGCTTCGTATTACAAGGCCCATCCGTTCCTGTGATTCGTTGCCAATGATCTCTCTGGCTGACATGGTAGGATCACCCACCGGCAATTTGCTGATGTCAATGGTTCCACCGCTTGCTTCTACCAGTTCGGAAAGACAATTGAGATGGCCACCCGCGCCGTGGTCATGGAGTGATATCACAGGGTTATGGTCACTTTCGGCCATGGCCCTGAGGGTATTGTAAACCCTCTTCTGCATCTCGGGATTGGCACGCTGTACTGCATTGAGCTCTATGGCGCTGTCATAGGCTCCGGTATCAACCGAGGAGACAGCCCCTCCGCCCATTCCGATCCTGTAATTGTCGCCGCCGAGGAGCACAATCAGGTCACCCTTTTCAGGTGTATCCTTGGTGCTGTCGGATTTTTTCCCGAGGCCGATTCCGCCCGCAAGCATTATCACCTTGTCAAAGCCGTAGCGCTTCATGTCAGTGAAGTGTTCGAAGGTCAGCACCGAGCCGCAGATAAGCGGCTGACCGAACTTGTTCCCGAAGTCGCTGGCGCCATTGGAAGCCTTGATCAGTATCTCTTCAGGTGTCTGGTAAAGCCATTTGCGCGGTTCACAGTATTTTTCCCACTCGCGCGGTCCGTCTGGTCTGGGATAGGATGTCATATAGACTGCTGTGCCGGCAATGGGGAGTGAGCCCTTGCCGCCCGCGATACGGTCACGTATCTCTCCGCCGGTACCGGTGGAGGCCCCGTTAACGGGCTCAACGGTAGTGGGGAAATTATGGGTTTCAGCCTTGATGGTGAGCACCGACTGAATGTATTTTACCCGGAAATAATCAGGTTTGTCCTGGGTTGCCGGGGCGAACTGTTCGATGACAGGCCCGTCAAGAAAGGCGCAGTTGTCTTTATATGCCGAAACGACGTGATTCCGGTTCTCCCTGGTGGTACGCTTGATCAGGTCAAAGAGTGACGATTTGCGCTCTTCGCCGTCTATGATGAATGTGCCGTTGAAGATCTTGTGCCGGCAGTGCTCGGAGTTGACCTGAGAGAACCCGAATACTTCACTGTCTGTAAGTTTTCTTCCCAGGTTGCGGCTCAGGTTATTAAGGTATTCGATCTCCTCAGCACTCAGCGCAAGACCTTCCTGTTCATTGTAGGCAGCTATGTCATCAATCTCCCGTACCGGTTCCGGCTCGTGGTGCAGGGTAAAGATATCCTGGTCAAGTCCGTGATAAACCCTCTGAAGCATGGGATCGTGATCCGGATTTTCATCCGTGGCGGGAATGTACTCCTCGATTCTTGAGATGCCTGACACTGCCATGTTCTGTGTTATCTCCACGGCGTTAGTGCTCCAGGGGGTTATCATCTCGCGCCGGGGTCCGATGAATGTGCCACTGACGGTCTCCGCTTCCAGGCGGCTGGCATTACCGAACAGCCATGTGAGCTTTGCCGTGTCATCACGGGTGAGTTCTCCTTCTGCCCTGACAGCAATAATATTCCCGGAGGAAGTTCTGAAGAAAATTACAATACCAGAGTTCATAGAATGCTTATGAATAGCGAAGTAACGGCTGAGGCGCCGCTACTGTAGTTGTTGCCAAAGATAATAAAACAACCAAACCGGAGGAGCACTGTGGCATCCTTGTGTCATATAATATCTTCAGGCGCTTAAATTTTTATTGTGTGACCTGCGCAGCCTCCTTCTGACTACGGTGAAGATCAGTATTGTGAGCAGCAGAAAGAGGGTCAGGATAAAAAAGGGTATTACCAGAGCAAGGATTGAGGTTCCTGTGGCAGCCACGTTCTCTGCCGTTGCCACTACCGGGTTGCCAAGGCCGGCCGTCAGTTTTGTTGAGGTGAGCCTTGTCAGGGCACTGCCACTCTGTACCACGGCAGCGCTGCCACCACCCACGGCAGCGCCGGTGATCCACTTCATCAGCTCGCTGTCAATAGGAAGCACCGAGGTGAGCAGGAGGGTCCCGGCTCCTATCGCCAGAGGCGTGGAGAGAGTATCAAGAAGATTGTCAACCACAGGTATGTAGTAGGCCAGTATCTCAACCACCGTTGCTGTTCCAAGAATGATAATCGAAGGCCATGATGCCAGCCACTGAAAACTTTCGTTCAGTGGCAGTATGCCGGTTCTGGCTGCGATGGCAGCAACCAGCATCGGCACGAACACCCTGAAGCCGGCGCTGGCCGCCAGTCCGATGCCTATTGCAACAGCAGTGATAAGTTCAGCATTCATTGCAATTATTTTTTACATGTCAGGAATCCGTTGTCGCGAAGCGCCCTGATCAGGTCTTCCTCGAAGCTGTAAAACGAGCCCGATGGTCCTGCTTCCCGCTCCCCGGCAATGCCGTTGGTGATAAAGATGAATCCGCACTTTTCTTTCGGATCGAAGAAAAAGGCTGAGACCAGACCGTAAGCTGACCCCGAGTGTCCGAGGAAGTGAGAACCTTCAGGGAGGATGGTGCCGGATGCTGATTCAGGCAGTATCTGAACACTCAGTCCGCGATTGCCTGCCCGTACCCCTTCATTGTCACTGTTGGCGGGTGTGGATATGAATTGTGCACTGTGCATCAGCCTGATACTCTTCCCGGAAATGATACGCCTGCCGTCATATTTTCCTTTATTCATGTGCAGTATCATAATACGTGCCAGCTCTGCCGCAGAGATCCTCAGGCCGCCCTGTGGCGAAAAGACCGCACCGTTGGTTCCCGTGACATAACCCGAAAAATCGCGCGGTGACGACATCATCCCTTTGTAGTCATCAGTGCCCGGGGTCCATTTGCCCTCTTTCCTGCCATAAATTACCGCAAGGTTGTTGATGTCAGTAACCCCTTCGGCGATATATGATCCGTTGATGCCCAGCGGAATAAAGAGAGTCTGCTGGATATACTCCTCAAAACGCTGCCCTGTTATCCTCTCTATGATTGTGCCGGCCAGCCCGAAGTTCGCGTTGCAGTATGTGTAATATTCCCCGGGCGCTTCCTTTCTCCACATGTCTTCAGTATAATACTTTCCTCCTGGTACAAACAGCTCACTGAATGAGGGTGGATTTCCTACATTGTTGTAGGTTGCCATCAGGAACGGATCATACCCGGTCCCCTCATTCAGTGATCCGGTATGGAGCAACAGCATCCTCACAGTCACGGTCTTTTCAGGATGGCTGGGATTCCTTAACCTGAATCCAAGGTAGTCACTTGCATCAGCGTCAAGGTCCAGCCTTTTCTGATCGCAAAGTTTCATCATAGCCGTTGTCATCACGAACTTGGAGATGGAGGCGATCCGGAATTTGGTATTTTCGTCCACCGGGAGGTTGCGGTCATAGTCCCTCAGGCCTGTGTACCACTCACCCGCGATCATGCCGTCATTCACAGTAACCACAGTTAGTCCCATCAGGCCGTATTCTCCTGCAATTCTTTCAATTGCCTGTTGCATCTGTCCGTTCATTGACTGCAGAGTGATAGCCATGATAATGGCAAGCACTGTTTTTTTCATTTTGTTATATTATTTAGTTTCCGGCAACTGCAAATTTTCGTACAGACCTGCCTTCGCCGGTGTTAAGCACACAGAAATATATACCGGGTGCCAGTTTTCCTGCATCAATTTCTGATGTCATTATGCCCGGCGGGAGGGAAGCCTTTTCCGTCACTTCCACAACTCTTCCGTCCTGGTCATAAATTGTGATGGTAATGGTGCATGGCCGGGAGATATAACAACTGACCAGCGCTTTATCCTTTACCGGATTCGGGATTATGTTCAGTATCCCGCTGCCTCCTGTTCCCGGCATTGCCGGGCTGCCATCAGAAGAGACTGTTCCTTCAATCACTGCCTTCATGCCGTTCCACAACTCAGGTCTTCCTGCCTCGTAGCTCAGCGCCCATATTCCCACTCCGGCCAGGTCCCTTTTTTTTGCGAAGTCTGTCTTCAGGAGCAGGCTGAGACTGTCTTCGAACCACATCTGTCTCCACTGCGCGTCCTTCTGGTAACTCATCCACGGCACATCTGTATCGTTGTCAAATTTTTTTCCGTAAGCGTTAACCATTGGTATGGTGGCAATATATGTCCGTGATGAGCCACTCCCGGTGGTTCCGGCCTTTCTGGAGCTGCCGGTTACTGGCCAGTCATAGCCGTACCATGGCATTCCCAGCAGTAGTTTTGAGGCAGGGACCCCGGCATCCAGGTAGTCTTCCTGTATGCTCCTGGTGATGTTGTAGTTTTCTCCTCTCAGCGGAGCCACGGGGCCTGCAGTGGAGGAACCGCTCCAGTAATAGTTGTAGCCCATCATGATCAGGTAGTCACAGATCTCCGCGAGCGCTTTAAGGTCCCATGCGTCAGACCAGTTTACCGCGGGTGTTGCCAGAGATATCTCGGCATTTGGCAGTTCAGCCTTGATGCCTCTGACAGCCCTCCTGCAAAAGCTTGCCATATTGGACTTCATGGAAGCAGGTACGGTTTCAAAATCAAAATTCACGCCATCGCCGTTGCGCTTCTTCAGCTGGTATACCAGCTCATTTATAAGGTTCCACTGTTTCACGGTATCAGTGAGCAGGGCAGTGTTCCTGGCAGAGCCGAAGTTGGTAACTGTGAGCATCACCCTGACACCCTGCTGGTGTGCATGATCTATCACCGGGGTGATATCCCACCCTCTCAGCGTTGTATACAATCCGGTTGCAGTGTCTACCTCGTAACTGAACCAGGCAATATGGGTCAGTACTGAATAGTCATAGTCAAGGTATGCGGTATTGCCTGCCCAGTATGGGTGCCAGCCATAAACCATGAATGCGGGCTCCCCGTTTTTCCTGCTCTTGAGTGTCGCCGGTGTCACAGGAGAGGCAACTGCGCGGAGAGTGGCAGTGTCAAAAACCCTGGAATAGTATTGACTCTCGGCCTGATGAATACCTACAAAAAGGCTGTCGGGTTCCTGGGCGGCAACCGTAAGGCAGGTCAACAAGCCAATTACTGCTGCAAATGTTATCCTGCGCGGTATGCAGATTATTGAGAGGTGTATCAGTTGGTTTTAAAGTACTTTTTGTAGATCTCCATGTTCCGTTCCAGCAGAGCTACTGAAGCCTCATAAGCCTTCTGGGAGTCTTTCTCCTTCAGCGCCTCCAGCAGTTCACTCTGGTATTTCAGGGTATACTCCTTCTCACCCTCGATGTTGCCGTAGATGAGGTTCCTCATCCGGGGCAGGAGGGAATATACTGGTTCCAGGCTTATGATCACTATCGGGTTGCCTGTGGCTTTTGACAGGTTCATGTGGAACCGGTTGATCAGGTCAACTTCAAGCTGTGTGTTGTCAGGATTGCATTTCCTCAGTTCATGCTGGTTTTTCTGCAGGGTGCGGATGTCCTCATCCGTACGGTTGCGTGCCGCCAGCCTGGCCACTTCCGGCTCGAAGAGCCTGCGAACCTCAATTATCTGCAGGATGAGGTCAGAGTTGAACCTGAGGTCATAGAACAGATGTAGTGAATTGATGGCATCCTCGATTTTGAGCTCAGAGATATACATTCCGCTTCCCTTACGGATGTCGATGAGTCCGCGTGCACTGAGACGCCTGAGGGCTTCCCTCAGGGCTGTCCGGCTGACGGCAAACTGAGTGCAGAGCTCTTTTTCGGTCGGCAGCCTGGTGCCGGGCAGCAGCTTCTTCTGTCGTATTGCTTCTTCGATCCGCCTCTCAATCTTCTGACTGAGTGTCAGTCCCGAACCGATTTTACTGAAGACATCATTAGTCATTTTACTTATATTTATCCCTGTAAAACTCCAGGGCTTTTTTTACCGATCCATGCTCCATAAGGAGTATGCGTGCTGCTTCCCTTTGAATATTAAGCTCCTCCACTATCATCCTCGTTCCCCTTTCAATCAGTTTCTTGTTGGTCAGTTGCATGTTGACCATCTTGTTTCCCTTGACCCTTCCAAGCTTAATCATAAGGGTGGTTGTGATCATGTTCAGCACCATTTTCTGCGCTGTTCCGGCCTTCAGCCGGGTGCTTCCGGTAACGAACTCAGGACCCACCACTACCACTATGGGGTATTCGGCCACATCCACTATGGGCCCCCTGGGGTTACAGGTTATGCATCCCGTCAGGATTCCATTCTCTCTTGCCTTCTGCAGGCCGCCTATCACGTAGGGGGTGGTCCCCGAGGCAGCGATGCCTATGACGGAGTCCTTAGTGTTGATATTGAATATTTCAAGCTCGTTCCATGATTTTGTGTAGTCATCTTCAGCTGACTCCACTGCCTTGCGAAGTGCAGTTTCGCCCCCGGCGATGAGACCGATCACCACCGTATCGGGAACACCGAATGTAGGGGGTATTTCAGAGGCGTCAAGCACACCCAGTCTTCCGCTGGTGCCTGCACCAAGATAAAAGAGGCGGCCTCCCTTCTGCATCCTGACAAGTATCTGGTTAATCAGTCTCTCTATGTCAGGAATGGCTTTCCTTACCGCTACATGAACCTTTGCATCCTCGTGGTTGATATTGGTAAGCAGTTCATTGACCGTCATCTTGTCAAGATCCTCAAAATTTGACGGCAACTCCGTAATGCTCAGGTCCTGTTTTTTCTCAGCCTGTCTGATCATATTGTTAATAAATCTGAATTCTGAATATGGTACTTCACCAGGTTTTCCATGGGAGTAAGTGTGAACAACCCCGGCTGTAGCCTGTGCTTTACCAGCAAATCCTCCAGGAACGATCTGAAATGATAAGCTATACTTCCCGTGAAATGAACCGGGTACCTGCGTGCCTCAGGATATGAAAGCACATTGCGGACAATGAACTCATCGAAGCTTGATGTGATAATGGCCTGGAGCTCCGGTACATGGATATTGTCAGCGATGAACCTGGTAAACTGTCCCAGGAACCTGTTCGGGAAAGGCATGTTGTAGACGTTGTCAAGAATCTCAGCCGGAGTGTAGGGATAAGCCCTGAAAAAGTTCTCGATCACTATGCCCGGAAGCTGCTTCTTGAGCACCCCCGCCACCAGTTTCCTTCCTATGACAGCTCCTCCTCCCTCATCACCAAGAATATAACCCAGTGGCGATACATTGGCAACAATCTCATTACCATTATAATAACAGGAGTTGGAGCCTGTGCCGATAATACATGCTATCCCGGGTTCATTCTGACACAGTGACCTGGCTGCTCCGAGCAGGTCACTGCCGATAAACAGCTTATCGGTGCCGAAAAATGAAGAGAGTGCTCCCCTGACAATATCAGCCTTGGAAGCATTGCTTACCCCGGTACCATAAAAGAATATCCGGCTGACACCCGCTCCCTTCAATTCCGGCAACTCTTTGCCAAAAAGACGGATCATCTCTTCACCCGTCACAAAAAACGGATTGATTCCGGTAGAGATGTATGACTTCCCTGCAACTCCATCGCTCACCTCTCTCCATTCAGTCTTTGTAGAGCCACTGTCTGCTATCAGTATCATCTGTGTAGGAAATAGGCTTTAATATTTTTGCTCAGCGGATTACAGGAACAAGTTACGTTTTTTTGTCCGTTCCGTAACCGAAAGAAATAACAAATGTAATTATTTATATTGAATTATCAGTTTTTGTCAGATGTATGACATATTTTAAAAAACTTTCTACTTTTGAATCATTATTAGTATATTCAGCAAAATATATTCGAAAATGCGAATAGCATATCTCCTTCATTTCCTGACTTTTATCATGATGATTCTAATTCCGGGTCAGCAATCTGCCGGGCAGAAAGCCAGCCGGGCCGAAAGAGTTGCCGTTTCGAAGATGGAAAAATGGGTCAGCCCTCTTTTCGAAGGAGCCATACCGAAACAATTTATCATTGATTCATTGAAGGTTGATGAAGAGAATAGGGAAATCAATATCTGGTTCCCCGTGGCAGCCTCCTACATCCCGGTCAGGGAAGAGACCGTCACCAGCCTTGAAAACTCTGTAAGGTCTGCACTTGGGAGAAAATTCACCGGTTACAGGATCAATATGATTTCGAACGGCTTTAGCCTGGAGAGCCTGGTCCCTAATTACTTCAGGAACACCATGCCGGTGGATGACAACAGGATTATACCTGGTGCAGAAGATCCTCCGGTGCTTATCCGGAGGGTGAATGCCGTCTCGCCGGAAAAGGGTCTGGGGGGAAAGCACATAGCTCTGTGGCACAGCCACGGGTATTATTTTGATATGCCCCTTGACAGGTGGGAGTGGCAAAGGGCAAAGCTGTTCGGCAGTGTTGAAGATCTGTCGGTTATGGCCTATGTGCTGCCTTACCTGACTCCCATGCTGGAAAATGCGGGTGCGGTTGTGCTTCTGCCGCGTGAAAGGGATATTCAGGTGAATGAGGTTATAGTAGACAATGATATTTCCACAGGGGCTTCCGGGTTTGTATTACAAATTCCGGGAGAACCTGAAAATGCAGGAAGGGGGTTTCTTCTGAAGGATACCCTCTTTAATGGTGATAATCCGTTCATGGCGGGAACTTCACTGAAAATCAGCAGCGGCTCGGCACTCTATGTTCCTGAAATCCCTGAACGTGGATGGTACGGCGTGTCAGTCTCATATCCACGGGTGCCTGACTATAAGGGAAAGGCAACGGTCAGGGTCACTCATACCGGAGGTGTCAGTGAATTCATTGTTGACCAGTCGATAGGTGGGGGCACGTGGCTATGGCTCGGAACATTCCACTTCGGTACAGGTGCTGATCCCCTGAAAGGCTCGGTGACCATTTCGGGGATGGATGGCTCAGCAGCGCTGCTGGATGCAGTTCGTTTTGGCGGCGGCATGGGGAATGTTGCCCGCAGGCCGGCAGAATCAATGATATCGAACCAGTGGTCACTCAATGCCGGCAGTCAGCAGGCAACGGCAGACTCACTGCCATCGGCTCCCCGTGAGTACAGCTGGAAACTGAGTGGCAAACCCAGGTTCCTCGAGGGAGCAAGGTACTGGCTCCAGTATGCAGGTATGCCTGATTCGCTGGTTTACACCCCCAACAAGGGAAGGAACGATTATAATGATGATTACATGTCAAGGGCCGAGTGGGTCAATTACCTGCTCCGCAGGCCTGATACAACCGTTTCGGGAGGCCTGGGAATACCTGTTGACCTCTCGTTTGCCTTTCATACTGATGCGGGTGTTACTCCGGATGATTCGATAATAGGAACCCTGGGAATATACTCAACAATAACCAATGGAGGCCTGTTCCCTGACGGTACCAGCAGGCTGGCCAGCAGAGATTTTACTGATATTGTTCAGACCCAGATCGTTGAAGACATCAGGGCGCTTTTCAATCCTGACTGGACCCGCCGTGCCATGTGGGACAGGTCATATTATGAGGCCAGGAAGCCTGATGTGCCTGCCATGCTTCTTGAGCTTTTATCGCACCAGAACATGGCTGATCAGCGTTACGGCTTTGATCCCGGGTTCCGCTTTCATGTAAGCCGGGCAATCTACAAGGGCATTCTCAGGTACCTTGCTGATGCCGGCGGGAGGGAGTATGTCGTTCAGCCACTGCCTGTTTCTCATCTGGCAATTGAGCCGGTTGCAGGCAGGCGGGTCAGCATCCGGTGGCAGCCGGTAACCGATCCGCTGGAGTCAACAGCAGACCCGGTATCATACAGGGTCTACATGCGCAGTGGTGATGACGGATTTGACAACGGCACCCCGGTTTCCGGAACTACCTTTGTCACTGAGCTGCCTGATTACAACACCGTGTACAGCTTCAGGGTAACAGCAGTAAATGACGGAGGCGAAAGCTTCCCGTCAGAGGAGTTGTCTGTTGCAGTCAATCCTGCCTCTGATGATATTGTTCTGATAGTAAATGGATTTGATCGCGTTTCCGGCCCCGCATGGTTTGACCGTGACGGCATGGCCGGGGTGGCATGGTGGGATGATCGTGGTGTGGCTGACCGGTACAATTTCATCAGCACGGGCGACCAGTATGATTTTGAGCGGACCTCGCCATGGACCGATGATGACAATGCCGGCTGGGGCGCTTCATACTCAAATGATGAGGGAAGGATTATACCGGGAAACACCTTTGATTTCACCCGTGTTCACGGTGAGTCAGTGATAGCTGCCGGGAAATCATTCTTCTCCGTCAGTGATGAGGTCTTCACGGGTAATGATTTTGATCTCTCCCGATGGTGTGTGGTTGATCTCCTCTTCGGGGAGGAAAAGACAACCACGTCGGCATACTGGCCTGACAGGAAAGATTTCCGGATCTACACCCCTGAATTCCTCCGGACCCTCGAGAGGATGCAGAAAGCATCACTCCCCGTATTCATGTCAGGTTCATATCCCGGCACTGACCTGGTAATGACCAATGACACTTCAGTTGCATCGCTGGTGAAGAAAACCCTGCATTTCATGCCCCGGACCGGTCATGCGGTAAGGACAGGCAGCGTTGCTGCCACCGATAAGGCAGCACCTGCATTCACCGGCCGGTTTGAATTCAATACCGGCATTACCGATAAGATTTATGCTGCCGAATCGCCTGATGCAATTGAACCTGCCGGCAGGCAGTCGGTAACAGCATTCAGGTACCTCGAGAACAACACTTCTGCAGCTGTAATGTACACGGGTGATGTAAGGAGCTTCGTCATGGGATTCCCCTTTGAGACCATCATCAGCCGGAAGGAGCGTGATGAGCTTATGAAACAGATACTTGACTTTTTATTGAAATAAGAGATATACCATGGATAAATCCTTAATTTGTTTCCTGCCCTTTTCCGATACCGGATCAGTGACAGCTTCAATCGCTTCACTGAGATCTTCAGGACTTGTCAGCAGAGTGTTTGTCGTACTTCCTCCGGGGAGCAGGGGACTCCCTGACGGGTCAGAGGCCGGGCTGATCACTTCGGAAGGATTCGCCGCGACAGATGCCCTCAGGAAGATGGCGGCAGCTGCTGTTGAGAGTGACTATGTGCTCACTTACAGCAAGGGATTCCCCCTTGACATGGGAAACCATGCACTGGCAAGGATGAAGCAGGTATGCGGTGACACCGGTGCAGGAATGGTCTATTCTGATTATTATGAGAAGAAAGGTGATGCAATAGCTCCTCATCCGGTAATTGATTACCAGGAGGGGGCGCTTCGTGACGATTTCAACTTCGGGTCAGTGATACTGTACAGCGGGAAGGCGTTCAGGGATGCCTGCGCCCGCATGGACAGGGAGTATGCTTTTGCCGGTCTTTACGACCTGAGACTGAAAATATCACAGAAATATCCCCTGATTCATATTCCGGAACTCCTTTATACGGAGGTTGAGACAGACACCCGTAAGACGGGAGAGAAGCAGTTTGATTATGTTGACCCCCGCAACAGGGCTGTACAGGTGGAGATGGAGAAAGCCTGCACTGATCATCTCAGGTGCATTGGCGGATGGCTGCCTCCCCGGTTCCGTGATGTCAGCTTTGATGATGATTTTGAGTATGATGCATCAGTGGTTATTCCCGTCAGGAACAGGGTAAAAACCATTGCAGATGCCATCAGGTCAGTGCTTGGCCAGAAGACAAAGTACCGCTTCAATCTCATAGTGGTTGACAACTATTCCACTGACGGCACCACTGAGATCATCAGGTCATTTGCCGGTGACAGCCGTCTGGTGCACATCATTCCCGGCAGGAAGGACCTTGGTATCGGGGGATGCTGGAACGAGGCGGTTTTCAGCGACCGCTGCGGCAGGTTTGCAATTCAGCTTGACAGCGATGATCTGTACATTGATGACAGCGTGGTCACCCGTATTGTGGACGCCTTCCATGAGCAGCAGTGTGCAATGGTTGTGGGATCGTACAGAATGGTCAATTTTAATCTGGATGAGATTCCGCCGGGTCTGATAGACCACAGGGAGTGGACTCCTGATAACGGCCGTAACAATGCACTGAGGATAAACGGCCTCGGTGCACCGAGGGCCTTTTATACGCCCGTTCTAAGAAAAATCAGGATTCCCAACGTAAGCTACGGGGAAGATTATGCAGTGGGCCTCGCCATCAGCCGCCATTACCGGATAGGGCGCATTTATGAACCGCTCTATCTGTGCCGCAGGTGGGAAGAGAACTCCGATGCGGTGCTTGATGTGGCAAAGGCAAATGCCCATAATCTTTACAAGGACAGGATACGGACAATTGAGTTGCTGGCACGGAAAAAGATGCTGGCCGGCAGTTGAAAACAGGATATGAATGACTGATTATTCGCAGAAGGTAAGGGATCTGTTTGAGGGGCAGCTCAGGGAATGGGCCCTGGCCCGTGACAATTATTCCCGGCTTGACGGAGTGATGGTACGCACTTTATCTTTTCCCGGCTATGATATTTCCGTACAGTTCAATCCGGGCCGTATCACCTCCTCGGCGGCAAAAGTCGATGCAAAGTCCATCGGGGCGAGGCCATGTTTCCTCTGTGAGAAGAACCGGCCCGGTGAACAGAGGGGCATTCCCTTCGGAGATGACTACATAATACTGATTAATCCTTTCCCGATTTTTCGTCGTCATCTGACTATCGTTTCACAGTGTCACACTCCGCAACGGATATCCGGAAACTTTGATACAATGCTCAGCCTGGCGCAGGCGCTCCCTGATTATGTTATCTTTTACAACGGTCCGCAGTGCGGTGCATCAGCTCCGGATCATCTCCATTTTCAGGCCGGCAACAGGGGCTTCCTGCCAATTGAGAAGGATGTGGAAAATCCCTCACTATGCAGGGTGGTTGATGAAAAGGATGGCACGGATCTATTGCTCTGGAGCAGTTACGGAAGGGGCATTCTGACTCTCCGTGGCAGTGGTGCTGAAGCCCTGACCGCAACTTTCTCCAGATTCCATGACAGGCTGGCCCTCCTGGAGCCTGACCGTCCCGAACCGATGCTTAACATTCTGGCTTACCATGATGAAGAGAGGTGGACGGTTCACATTATCCCGAGGAGAGTGCACAGGCCACAGTGCTATTTCGCCGAAGGCGACAACAGGATACTGCTAAGCCCGGGATCGGTTGATCTGGGGGGAGTCTTCATCACCCCCAGGGGTGAGGACTTCGACAAAATATCGGCTGAGGATGTGACAAACATTCTCAATGAGGTATGCCTGGGGGAAGATGAATTGAAAACCCTGACGCAGGAATTACTATGACTGGAAAAAGAGAACCAGAGATCAGTGTGGGAATTGTCACAGGCAGCGGACTGACATTTACCCTTAACGGCGATTTCTTTGCCGGCGACAGCCGGAAGATGCTTCCGGGAGTCTATACTGCCGTTGCAGATGCTGAAGGGCTGCTCCTGATGAATGAAGCCGGGCAGGTTAGGGCCGGCGATGAAATCACCTTAACACCGTCAGACTTCAGGAGTTGCAGCTTCACCCTTCATGCCGTAACCATAGGCGTCAATTTTCACTGGCAAAGGAATGAAGACCAGACCTTCAGGGGTGACCTGAAATTCATAAAACAGGGCGGAGAGGTGACAGCAGTGAATATTCTTCCCGTTGAGGAGTACCTTGTGAGTGTCATATCATCCGAGATGAGCGCCACCTCGTCATCAGAGCTTCTGAAGGCTCATGCCGTAATATCCAGGAGCTGGCTGCTCGCCCAGATGGATAAGACCCTGCAACTGATCGACACCGGCGAAAAATATCGCACCAGCTTTGTCACGGACGAAGAAATCACCAGGTGGTATGACAGGGAAGACCACAGGGATTTTGACGTATGCGCTGATGATCATTGCCAGAGGTACCAGGGAATCACAAGGGCATCGACCAACGCTGTTGAAGAGGCTGTGAGAAAAACCGGCGGGGAGGTGCTGATGTACGGTGATTTTATATGCGATGCCCGTTATTCAAAGTGCTGCGGAGGTGCAACAGAACTTTTCGAAAATGTATGGGAACCGGTGAATCATCCTTATCTCCGGAAGGTAATCGATGCCGGCGCCGGAGCCCGGACCACGGACATTGACCTCACTGACGAAAAAAATGCAACCGGGTGGATAACCGGAAATCCGGAAGCCTTCTGCAATACCACTGACAGGAATATTCTCCGGCAGGTTCTCAACAATTACGACCAGGAGACCAATGACTTTTTCCGGTGGAAGGTAACCTGGCGTCAGGATGAACTCAGTGACCTGGTAAGGGAGAGAACAGGAATCGACTTCGGGCGAATTACATCGCTCGAACCTCTTGAAAGAGGAACCTCAGGCCGTATCATACGGCTCAGGATTACCGGTGACCGGAAAAGTATGGTTTTTGGCAAGGAGCTGGAGATCAGAAAGGTGCTTTCCAAAACACATCTTTACAGCTCCGCCTTTATTGTGGAAAAAACTGAAGAAAATGGTGATACCCTCTTTGTGCTGAGAGGTGCCGGATGGGGTCATGGGGTGGGTCTGTGCCAGATAGGAGCTGCGGTCATGGGAGCCACCGGCTACACCTACAGGCAGATTCTCTCTCATTACTTCAGAGGTTCAGAAATAAAAAAACTCTACTGAGATGAAAAGAGTTGTTCTCATGCTCCTGCTTGCGGTACTGGCCGCGGGTATTGCCAGGGCTGATTCATGGATAAGGATCAATCAGCTGGGTTACCTTCCGGGCTCGGTCAAGGTGGCTGTCTATATCTCACAGGAACCGGTAGCGGAAAAATCATTCACGGTATATGATGCGCTCACTGACAAACCTGTTTTCCGTGGCGCTGCCGTGATCTGTGACGGGGCCATCTGGGGAATGGCCGCTGCCGCCAGGCTTGACTTTTCAGGGCTGACAACACCAGGAGGATACTATATAATATATAGCCGCACAAAGTCGGAAACCTTTCGCCTTGCGTCAAACGCATACGACGGAACTGCTGACTTCATACTCAATTACATCAGGCAGCAGCGTTGCGGGTATAACCCCTTTCTTGCCGACTCATGTCACAGGTATGACGGGGTGATAGTAGATCACCCGACACTCTCGGGTACCCCGATAGATGTCCGAGGCGGTTACCATGATGCCAGTGATCACCTGAGGTACACAGCCACTACCGCCAACTCGGTATACCAGATGATGTTTGCCTATATGAAGTCACCGGAAATATATGCCGACAATTGGGATGCTGCCGGAGCAGCAGGCAGCAATGGTATACCTGACATACTTGACGAGGTAAAATGGGGCCTGGAGTGGCTTCTGAAGATGAATCCTGACAGCGGTGTGATGTTCAACCAGGTGGCTGATGACCGTGATCACAGGGGTTTCCGGCTGCCCAACCATGACACTGTCAGTTACGGCCATGGTCCCTACAGGCCGGTTTACTTCGTGACCGGCAAGCCTCAGGGGCTGGCAGCGTTCAAGAACCGTACCGAGGGGGTCTCCTCCACGGCCGGAAAGTTTGCTTCGGTATTTGCACTGGGCGCCAGGCTCTTCGCCCGGAGTGACTCCCTTTTTGCAGGGACAATGGCAGACAGGGCGGCTGACGCTTTTGAATTTGCCTGCACAGACCCCGGAGCCACACAGACAGCCTGCAACGTCTCTCCCTATTTCTATGAGGAAGACAATTATGTTGATGATATGGAGCTTGCGGCATGGGAGCTATGGAAACTGACCGGCAACAACTGGTACCTTGAACAGGCCGACTACTGGGGAACGCTTGAGCCCTGTACTCCCTGGATAGAGAAGGATACTGCCAGACACTACCAGTTCTATCCGTTTGTCAACCTCGGCCATGCAGGCCTTGCCCTCTCAGGAACGGAGTATTCGGGAAAGTACATTGAGTTCATGCGCAAAGGATTGGAAATCATCAATTCAAGAACGAGGGATGATCTCTTCCAGGTAAAGATACCATTTGTGTGGTGCTCGAATAATTATGTCGTGGCTGCACTGACCCAGTGCAGACTCTACCGTGAGGCAACCGGCGATGGCCGCTTTGACTACATGGAGGCTGCCTTGCGTGACTGGCTCTTCGGGTGCAACCCATGGGGCACATCAATGATATGCGGATTGCCGGCAGGCGGCGATTACCCCCAATATCCCCATTCTGCAGTGACGGTTTTCCTGGGAGAGACAACCACCGGTGGACTGGTTGACGGTCCCATAAGTAAGGCTATTCATGAGAGCCTCTTGTGGCTGACCCTTCTCAGGCCTGATCCCTATGCGGCATTCCAGGGAGGCAGGGCCGTCTATCATGATGATATTGGTGATTACAGCACCAACGAGCCGACTCTTGACGGGACGGCCAGCCTCAGCTATTATCTTTCTGCACTTGAGAAGGAGGGGAGAACCGGCATGGCTGAATCAGCAGATGACGTCTATGATGCCCATGGAGCCATAATAAGGAGAGGAGCAGGGGAGAAAAAGATCCATCTGGTCTTTTCTGCCGATGAGCACGGAGAGGGTCTTGAGCATATACTCAATGTGCTGGAAGACAAAAATATCACGGGGTCATTTTTCCTTACAGGAAATTTCCTGAGGAACAGGAGCTTTGCTTCCGCGGTCAGGAGGATGATAGCAGGAGGGCATTATGTGGGTCCGCATTCTGACGGGCACCTTCTCTATATCCCATGGGAGAACCGTGATACCCTGCTGGTTACGAAGCAACAGTTCAATGATGATCTGAAACGCAATATTGCAGCTCTCAGGAAGGCAGGGCTGAAGAAGGAGATTCCCCGCTGGTTTCTCGCACCG
>Ga0116148_1002685_pt1 | contig 17235 bp, 10 predicted proteins | sample AD_UKC055_MetaG_FD_89786 | JGI IMG/M metagenome (GOLD analysis project Ga0116148, IMG submission 89786) | Active sludge microbial communities of municipal wastewater-treating anaerobic digesters from USA - AD_UKC055_MetaG | ecosystem: Engineered > Bioreactor > Anaerobic > Digestate | place: USA... | reverse complement strand
GGCGTCGAGTCTCGAAAACGTCTATCCCGACAGCATGCCGCCGCCGGGAGCGGAACCCCATGCCCGGCTCTATGCCGCAAAAGGCGAGTACGAGTCGTTCCAGATCTGCGTACGTTCGTCGCGACGCGCCATCGACAATCTCGACGCCGCCCCTGAAGCCCTGTCGAAGACAATCGGGCCTCCCGAGATTCGGCGAGTGGATTACCTCTCCGTAACGTCCCGGTCCTCGCGCGCTTATGGGGAACAGACCGCGCGTCCGGACCCGCTGTCGGCCTTCGAGCCCTTCGCACTCGAACAAGAAACAACGGGGGCGCTGTGGGTGACCTACTACGTGCCGCCCGAGTGCCCGGGAGGACTTTATGAAGGACGGGTCGCCGTCCATCTGGGCGGCCGGGCCAAGCGCTATATTGGCGTAACGGTGGAAGTATTCGACTTTGAAATCCCGGCCACCCCGAGCGTCACTGCGGCGATGCACCTCGCTCCGGGCGCCATCCGCTCATTTTGCGGTATCTCGGGCGATACTCTCGAGGAATGGGAACCTCTTTACAATGCTCTGAACCCTTGGCGTATCGCCTACAACAGCGCCCTTCCGTATCCGGATTCGCCAGAGGGGAAAGAGCTTTATCTCCAACATCTTCTGTATGTTGCAGATGCCGCCCGTATGTCCGCCGTCTGCCTGGGAATGGGGGAGACCTTGGCGAATCGGACTACGGGCGCTGAGTCCGCCGCCACCCTTCAAGCCATTGCGGAAACGGTAGCTGGTCAGGCATGGGCCCGGCGCGTCTATGCCGAGCCGATGCCCCCTCTCCCGCGCTCGCATTGGCCGGAACTCGAGGCACGCTACGCCGCATTCGCAGAGAATGCGCCGACAATTCCACGCCTTCTGGAATGCGTCCCACATCCGGAGATCCAGGAACTTGCCCGAATCTGGGTGATCCCGCTTCGGTTTTTCGATCCCATTGCAATACAAAGACTTAGAAACGGGATGGCCCTGTGGGCGGAGCTGCCTTACCCTCTAGAAACCGTCAAGGCATCCTCGAGTGCCCGTATCCCCACGCAAGACATGCCGTATGCATCGACCGCAATGGACGCATGCGATGCAAGTCTTTATACGGCATGGACGTCGGCCAATATACCCACCAAAACTGCCCCAGAATGGCTTGAACTGCGCTTGCGCGAGCCAACGGCCACAAAAACAGTCCGTATCGGCTGGCGCGCCGGTCATGAAGCCGTGGACCCGCTAATCGAAGTGTCCCCGGACGGAAGCCTTTGGGTTCCTGCGCGGGTCACGTGGAAACATCATGGTTCCTCCAGACGGTTCGAGCAGAGCTGGTCAGAGGGCGCTTTCGACAGGGAAAGGCGCTTCATCGGAATACGGATTTCGTTCACCCAAACCGCGAACAACCTGCCGGTCAGCGTCACTGAAGTGGAACTGGGCCGGGCGCCTGATCCGACGAGTATCGAGTACCTTTCGGCAGGTGCGCAGGTGTGGTTCGAGCAGACCACGGCTCCGTTTCCGTCGTTTCACGTTGATGCGCATCCGGTCGAGGCACGTCTTGCTCCGTGGCTATGTTGGGGACACGAGCTGGACGGCTTTTTCGGCCAGCCGCTCAACCAATGGCCTAAGGGGTGGGGGCAACCAAAAACGGAGACCCCGCGAACCTGGCCCGCCGCGGGCACCGGCGAGCAATTCCTCGTTTATCCCGGGAAACAGACAGTGACGCCGTCGATTCGCCTGCACCGCCTGCGTGACGGCCTTGAGGATTTCGAGTACATTCGCGCCGCGATGAATATCGGCGTGGACACAGCTCTCCTTGGGCCCGAAACCATGATGCTCTGCCGGTGGGAGGACTATACCGATTCCCTCAGTCCCAGCAGACTTGATGACGTTCGAAGCATGTTGCAGGAATTGAGAATCGCCATCGGCCGTGCCGCGACAAAGGCCGGCACGAACAAGTAAGCTGCTTCACCGCGAGCGTTGCGCCACGTTCTCGCAGCGGCATGTTGGGAATCAGCCAGTCCCCACCCCGAAATGCCTCAATCCGCAAACGCCTTAGGCCCGAGATGCTTTATAAGCATGTCTTGGAGGTCCGCGACCATGTGTCGCTTGGTGAGATAGTCCGAGGCTCCAACCTCTTTCATCTTACGCTGATTCTCATCCGTAGACGTGAGGAAGATGATGGGGAGATTGCCCGGGATGTCGGGATTGTTGCGCATTTGCTCGCAGGTTTCATATCCGTCAAAAACGGGCATCATGACGTCCAGGAAGACGAGGTCCGGCTGGACCTTTACAGCGATTTCCAGCGCTTCCTGGCCATTGGCGGCATAGAAGACCTCGTGACCCTCGGCTACGAGTGTGACGGAGAGGACTTCGTATGAGGCGGAATCGTCATCGGCAACCAGAATACGAGCCATGAAATTCTCCTCCCTTGCATTCCCAGGAGGCGATTATAACATTTGGCACCATGTACTACATCTTCCTGACACCCTGATCACACAATTGCCCGTTCGACACTATCAAGGGCACCGGTCGCACACCAAAGAGCGGTCCGGCAACGGGGGGCGGGTTTTGTTACCCGCACATAAGATCACCGCGAACGGGCAGGTCCGCGCTCATTCTTCGTCCCCCGCGCAATCGAAGATATGCGGAATGGGAGCTGCACAGCCTCGGAAAACAACTGGAAAAGAGCTATGAGGCCTGCATCGCCCTGCCGGTATCCTTCTTGTTCCCGTGCGTTCTCCGCGGCTCCGTGTGAGACGGTTTCGGCGGATTCCTGTTCTTGACTTACAGCCCCCCCCTACCTAGAATGGCAGCAGAGACGAATGAATATGTCGAACGATGAAATCGCGGGTTGCTTTTTGCAGAAAGGGGTCCCTGACCATGCGATATGTTCTTTTGCTCGCTTCTGTGATGATGCTTGCCGCAGCTGCCGGAATGGCGCAGGCAGCGGACACGGACCGGGAAAGCGGCGGCGACCAACCCGTTATCACGACGGATGCCGGCGGCGACACCAGCTCTGCCGAAGAAAGCGAAAGCAACAAGGCCGCTGCCACCAAAGAAGACGACTTCAGAATGTACAGCGAGCCAGTTGAACAGCACGCGGGCGATACGGTAATCCTCAAGGATGGACGCCGGATCGAGAACGTCCAGGTGCTGCGCCGCACGCCTACCGATTACGAGATAGAGATTGTAAAGGGCGCGGCACCCATGGCGCTTCCCCGAACGGTCGTTTCCGACATTGAATGGGACGACTACGATCCCCTCGGGCTCAATATACAGGATACAAGCAGCGGCGAACCGGCTGCGCCACCCTCTACGGCGGAGTCAACGCTTCCTGAAGGCATGACACGGGATGCAGACGGCAATATCGAGGTCCTGCCGGGCGTAAAGGTCCCTGCGCAACTCGTGGGGAAACTGCGAAAAGACATCACGCAACAGGTGCCGGGGTTGTCGGGCAAAAGCCTCTTCGAGGTCCTCAAAGCCCTTAGCCTGGCCACACATGTCCAGATTGTGGCCGACACGCCTCTCCGGCAAATGGCTAAGACGGAAGATTTGAAAGTCGACGTGACCGTCAAGGATGGCGCCACGGTCAACCTGGTCCAGTTCTTCCACGACTACTTGCTCAAACAACCCGAAATGCGACGGTTGGATATCGTTTACAAACCCGACCGCATGCTAGTAACCACGAAAGAGGCGGCGGAAAAGATGCGCAAGGAACAGAAAGACGCGAGCGGCGAAGCAGCCGGCGAGAGTCCCCGGCAAGGGCAACAGTAAGCGCACACGTCCGTTTACGCCACACAATGAATCACCCCGGCGCCCCAATATCTCATAAGAGGAAGGGCCGCCGGGGCGCTTGTTTTGTTCCAGGGAAAACTACTCTCGGGTTCTAGACCATCTCCTCCTCATCCGAAATTTCACTGTCCCCGAGATCGGCGACATTCTCTTCCGCTTCCGCTTCCTCTTCATCGGGCAATTCTTCAATGGCGCCAGCTTCTTCTTCCGGTGCCGCTACCGTCTCCTCGTCCTCGGTTTCTATTACGAGTTCTTCTTCTTCCTCTTCTTCGAATTCCTCTTCCGCTTCGAGTTCTTCCACGTCCGGAACCAGCGCCTCGTCTTCATCAAATTCTATGACCGGTTGCTTGGGTTGCGCAATCTTCCGGGGCGTCCGCTTCAAAGTGGGCCGGCGCGAAAGTCCTTCGTCCGAAGACCCGACACGCACAAGCTCCACATCATCAGGATGCTCTTTCGTACACCATTGGTCTTTGGGGCATTTGAATCCGACCTTTTCGGCGCCCCATTCCGTGAAGCGCCGGCCACATTTTGGACATTCGTACTTAACCGGCATTTTCTGAAAACCTCGTTGATTTGAAACGTTTCGGGACTGTTCTCCATATAGCGGAGCGAGATTATAGCAGAAGTCTTGCCCTTTGGAAAGCCTTGGCCCGAAACTCCAGGGCTATTCATAAGTCTTTTTCCAAAAGTAACTTATGTAGTTTCCGGCGGCGAGGGGGAAGATTAGGGACGCCGGGGCTCCCGGAAAAACCCTACGAACGCCCCCGAGATGGACAGGGTGGCCACTACGGCCGTCAGAGAAAGCGATAGGGCGGGGCTTTCCGACATCAACCATATCCGGTTCGCAGCCGCAGCCAGATAGTCAAGGCGTCCCCAAAAACCCGGGGCATCCCAAAGAAAATCGTGCGAAACATCCAGATAACTGCCGACAAGAATGGCTACTGCCACAACCAAAGCGGTCATTCCGGCGACACGAACCATCCGAACACGAAACGCGCGGCGCTCACGCTCCAGCATGCGCGCGATGCAAAGATGGCGCTTCAGGCGGGCATGAAAGCCGTCCGGAACACAGACGGACGCTTCTGACCGCAACGCGGCATCGATTCGCTGGTCAAGCGAATCCCGGGCATCATCCTCAAGTCTCATGGTCTTCCCTCAGTTCCTTCCCCACGATATCCCGCAGATGCCTGCGCGCACGGTGCATCCATGTTTTCAAGGTGCCTTGGGGAACTTCCATGATCTCGGCAGCCTCGTCGTACGAGCAGTCTTTCAAATAATAGAGGGTGATTGCCTGGGCGTACCGTTTGGGCAGCTGGGCCACGCACCGGCGGATGAGTTCGGCTTCGTCGGCATGAATCGCGGCCCTGTCCGGCGTTTCCGGAAGCCCGACCTCCATGGTTGCCGACAGCTCGCCGCGCCGCTTTCTCTTCTGCAGCTCGCTCAGACAGGTATTGCAGACGATCCGGTAAAGCCATGTTGAAAACCGTGCGTCTCCGCGAAACTTGCGAATTTTCCGGAACGCGTTCAGGAAGGCTTCTTGAGCCATATCTTCGGCGAGCGAATGGTTTCGCATGAACCGAAGGGCAAGATTGTAGACCGTCTGTTCGTGGCGCCGGGCGAGTTCTGAAAACGCCTCGACCTCGCCCGCTTGCGTGCGTTCAACGAGCGCTTCGTCAGACAGTTCTCTCGCGCGGATGGATTCCATGCCCCGCAAATATCCTGCTGTGGCTGTCGCTATCGCCATCACCGTCCCCTCGCAAGCCAGATATTGCCATTAAGCGTCTGCATGTTGAGCAGGGCGCGTCCCGAACCAATCTCTCCGCGAAGGTGGTGCCGGCGCTGCACTCCCGAGGACGTATCAATCGCAAAGTCCGAACGTATTCCGCCGTGCATGGTTCGGGCGTCTACAATCGCGGAACACCGTTCATCCATTACCAATGTAATCCCCCCGTTCATGCTGTTCAATTCAGCGCGATTCACGTTCTCGTCAGGCACATGCGCAACGATTGCGCCATTGGTTGTATCAGCGCTGATCGCACCGCCCTGCATGTAGGCGTAGATATTCCCGTTTACCGTCTCCAGAAGCGCGCCTTCCGGCGCGTCCATGACGTTGATGCGCCCGTTGGTGGTCTTGGCCGTCACCATGCCGCCCGGTTTCTTGATGTAGATGTCGGCGTTGCGGCCCTGCACGTCTACCTGGCCGCATCCGACCGCAACGAGGACATTGCCATTCGCGCTGACCACGTCAAGGTCCGTACCAAACGGCACATACACATCGTAATCCACGCGCATATCGATCAGGTCAGGCCTTTCGCCCGGTTCGCTGACAATCCTGATCCGGTCTTTCTCGGCTGTCACGGCGAATAGGGAATCGGCATATGTCCGGGCAACCGCCCCGCCGTCCCTCTCGACAGCATAGATTCGGACTGTGGCGGTCACGGCGGCCTCTTTGGCTGAATGGGGCCATACCCGCACCTCGCCGTCACGATTGACCAGTTCGAAGCGCTGTGAGCCCGGCCACGAAAAACTGCGCGTTTCTTTGATGGCCGGCCGGCCCACCACCCGGGGAAGGGTCGGGGCCACGGCATGAACCGTGAAAAACACGATAACCGCCGCGATAATGCCCGCCAAGAGGATACTTTTGATGTACGTTTTCATCACATCCGTTTAGACGCCGTGCCTGACCGTACGGTTTCGCCTCGCGCCGTCCTTCTCACTGCTAGAGAATGCCAAGTCCAATCAATTCAGGTGCTAACCGAATATTCCCGAGGTTTTTCCCGCGAGGGAGCGAATCTCACGTTATATCAGGCACTTGCCATGACAGGCGATCGGGATATGTCACGGGTTTCGGTATCCTTCTGCTGTCAGCCGAACGGGCGTTTGGCGACCCAGCTCCACAGTTTCCTTAACTTGGCGAGGTCACCTGATAACTAAGTGAACGACTTTTCAAGAGCTTATGAAAGACTGTGAAACCGGGCCGTTGCTGAGCCCGTCCAAATGGTTGAGAAAGGACAGAGAATGGCAGACCTCCTCACTATCGTGATTCCTGTTGGCCTGGTGGCTTTGCTTCTCACCGGCGCGTTGCGCTATTTGCTGCATTCATGGGTCGATTACCAAGTTCGGATAGCGGTTCTAAAGGAGTTGGACCGCCACCCCGGCCTACTCACCGAACCCGGCGGCGCCGGGAGCGATGCCTTGCCCGTACCGGCCCCTTCCAGTCATGGCCGCGTTGATTATATGGTTACCGGCATCACTCTCGGCGTCATCGGCATTTGCTGCGTTGCGGCAGGCTGGAGCATGCGCGTCGGGCAATTGGCGGTAGGGATATACCTGGGGGGCATATTCTGCCTGTGCATTGGCTTCTTGCTGGGGCTTGCCGGTCTCGTTGTTCGCCGTATGCGGACCCCGCAGATGACCGGGGAATAGTTCACGGGGGTTATTCCCCTTGAGCTTGGGTACGGGAGACGGTGCGCCATCTTTCCCCATGCTTGTCTTCCGTGCGGCCGATCATGAGATTCGCCTCCGCAACCCGTTCGTGCTATGCTTTGCGCGGGGGTACTCGTTGCGTGAGCAAGCCGGAACTCAAACAGATGATTGCCGGTATCGATCATCTGCCAACCACGATGAAGGCCGCGGGCCGGGCCTTGTCAGTTCTTTTCAGCTCTCGACCTGATATCGAAACCGCCGGAGCCCTTGCGGGGATGGACCCTGCCCTCGCGTGCTGCGTATTGCGCATGGCTAACACGCCGGCGTCCGCGGCCGCATCCGAGACGGTTCTCCTTCGGGACGCGGTACGGAAGGCAGGCATCGAAGGGCTTCGCCGGGCGGTTCTCGGCGCAACCTCAGCCAGCCTGCCGCTCCAGCCCTATCAGTCGCATATCGAGCACCATCTCCGTCATGCGTTGACATGCGCAACGTGCGCCGCAAAGACCGCGTCGTACACCGGCATCGTCCCGGCGGACGAAGCGTATGTTGCAGGCCTGCTTCACGACCTCGGCCGGCTTGCCATGGTCACGGTTATGCCCGAGGACTATTGCGCGTTTCTTGAGAGCAGCGACGCCGCCAACATGGAGCCCCGCGAGAAGAACGAGTTCGACGCGGACCATGCATTGGCAGGGAAATGGCTTGCGGAACGATGGGCCCTCCCCAGGCAGGTAAGCCAGGCCATATGGTTTCATCACCTTCCGCCAGGCACCCTTCTTGGAAACCGCGGCCTCATCTCTTTGGTGTCCGTGGTGGGGTTCGCTAATGCCATGAGCCATTGGATTCTCGGCGGTGTTCCGGAACCTACCGTGGTATTTCATAAAGAGGTCCGCGCTCGTGCCGTGCGTCTGGGATTGGATTACGCAAGCATCGAATCCCTCCACCAACAAACATGCGTTGCCGTGGAACAGCGCCTTGCAATCTTGGAATCGGACACGGGCGGCGGGCCGGCGCCCGTGGAAGAACGCTCAAAAGCCGCAGCCAGTTTCACGTTCACGCAAACGGACGCGAACGCGGAGAACGCGTCCCTCAAGAAAGAAATCAAATGGCTGCAGACGCTCAGCCGGCTCAATACCAGCCTTCGGCCGTCGCAGACGTTTAACGAAGTACTCGGGCTCATTGCCGCCGCGGTCCGAGAGTGTCTGGAAGCGGCTCCCGGCATGTGTTGCGCCTTCGACGAGAGAAACCGCTACCTGACTGGAATGACGTGGGACCTGCCAGATTCGCCTCCGCAGAGCTTCCGCATTCCTATGTCCCCCACCACCGAGGAGGAGTTGGACGAGGTGGAAATCCTCGCCCTCGAAGCCCTCGACCAATTGGGCATCGGCATGGGGGAAAACGGATGGCGAGGCGCGGAGAGGTTTGAACCCGAGTTGAAAGACGGGATTCTCATGCTTCCCCTGGTGGCCGACGGGGTCACCCACGGCCAAGTCATGTTCGAGACACCCGTTGAGAAGCTCGAGGACTATTCGTGGGATAAGTTCAAACTGATGGCTTTCGCGGGGGCCTGCGGAGCTGTGATTGCACGGCATCACGCATACGACGAACTCCGGGAGTTGAGTGAGGAACTCGCCGAGGCAATCGCGCGCACCGCTTCCTCCGGACCCGGCGCTCAAGCTGACGGCATGACGGAGTTCGCCGTGGGCGTTTCACATGCTCTCCAGCGGCCCCTCAACGTCATCGCGAATCAGGCCCACCTGTTGCTTCGGCGTACTCATACGCCGGAAGAGAATCGGGCCGCGGAAGCCATCCTCGAACAAGACCGCGCGCTGGGTAAGCTCGTGAGCGACCTGATGGCCTTTGCACGGCCCGGCACGCCCACGGCTGCCCCGACGGTTGTCAACTACATTCTCCACAAAGTGATGTCGACCCTCTCCGACCGCCTGGCCGCCAAGGGAATCACTGTCGTCGAAGATTACGAGGACGGTTTGCCCAGGGTGAACGCCGATAAGCACCAACTCGAGCACGCCATTCTGAATCTCATCGTGAATGCCGAGATGGCCATGTCGCAGACCGGCGGGCAACTGAGGATTGAGACGGCAGCAGGCCAAGATAGAAAAAGCATATATATCCGGGTCGAGAATACCGGACCGGGCATTCCGAAAAAATACGCGGAGGCGATCTTCGAGCCCTTTGTCAGCTTGAGAGAGGACGTGCCGGGAACGGGCCTGGGCTTGGCGGTGTGCCGGGCTATTGTGCGCAAGCATGGCGGAGAGCTGCGTCTGGCGCCTGTGGTTGGCGCGGGAGCTGCCTTCGAGATTACGCTGCCCGTAGAAAGGGAAGGCGCCGGGGCGCCGGCCGCACCAGCGCCCGTGATGATATCGGACCGCAAGGAAAGCACGGCTCGCCGTGAAACACCGTCCGGCCAGGAAGACGCAGCGCCCCAAAGGCAGAAGCCGCCTTCCCCCGCGCCTGAACCGCCCAAACCCGCTCCGGAAGTGAAGCGCGCTCGGGAAACACCCTTCGAAGACCCCGAGGCCCCGCCCATGCCTTCGCTGCTCCTGATCGACGAGAATGAAACCACGCGTGAGGTGCTCAAAGAGACCTTGCGCAACCGGGGTTTCTCCGTGATTGCCGCTCAGGATGCGGTACGCGCCATGCAGGCCGTGGCAGCAGCCCTGTTTGACGTGGTCCTGCTGGATTTTGAACTGAAAGATGTGCCTGGACCCAACATGCTTACGGAGATTCAGAATATTCGTCCCGGCATCCCCGTCATCGTGGTGACTGCCGACAACCACCCGCGCACGGTTGAGTCCGCCCTTAAACGGGGCGCCCGCGCCTGCCTCGTCAAGCCTTTTGCGCTCCATGAGTTGCTGCATGAGGTTGAAGATATCGCCGGTATTCACAATAATTAGCACTCGACGCGTGCCGGTCTCGGGTCCGGCACATCCTGTGGTTTTTCCGGCAGCAAGGCTGTATACGGTATCGAATGAAGTCTTCAAACAACAGGCCGACACTGCGCGAGTCCCTCCTGCAGAGCGCGCTCTTACTGGCGATGCTGGCCGTTCTGTTTCCGGGCACGTTTTTCCTGGGCAGGGTCATTTCTTCCGCTGATATCCTTTTTGCGCTCCCGCACTGGGACAAATATGCCCCCCAGGGGTGGGATTTCCCGCAAAACAAGCTGGTGTTTGACCACATCTTCTTCACCCGCCCCAATTTCCTGTTGTGCCAACAGGAGGTCCGGAACGGGGAATGGCCCCTGTGGAACCATCTCCAGTTGACTGGTATCCCATTGCTTGCGAATTTCCAAAGCTCGGTATTCTACCCCGTTCATCTCCTCCAGCTGGTGTTGCAGATTGACTGGGCTTTGACGGTGTATGTCATCCTCAAACTCTTCCTGTGCGGGATGGTGGGGTACGTGTGTGCCCGCCTGCTCGCGTTCAGCACTGCGCTCGCCCGCTTCTTCTCGGTAGCCTGGATGCTCGGGAGCTACAACCTGCTCTGGTGCCACTGGCCGCTAACCGACGTCGCGATCTGGGTGCCGCCACTGTTTGCCGGGCTCGAGTTCGTTCTCCGCGAGCAGTACAGGCGGGGCTTCTTCACGGTGGCGTTCTCGGGGACGTTGCTGCTGCTGGCCGGCCACCCCGAAACAGCGTTTACGTTCTGCCTCGGTCTCGGGGGGTACTTTGTGGTTCGCCTGTTTCAACAACGACGCATGGGCCTGCGCCTGATTATCCCCATAGGTGTATGTGTTTTGGCCTGGCTGCTCGTGTTTCTGGTGTGCGCGTCGCAGCTTGTACCGTTCTTCGAGTACCTTGTACACAGCACCAGCGAATTCGCCCGTAACGAGGCCGAGGGAGGCGAAATCTACATGCCGGGAATGGTAGCGGCGTTCTGGGCGCCGCGCTTCTTCGGCACCTGGGCCGAGGACAATTTCCTGGCGGGCGCCAACAGCAATTCCAACCTCATCAGCATGCTGTACCCGGGTATGGCGGTGTGGCTCGGGACCATGTTCATGTTCACGCGCTCTAACCGCGGCGAGAAGGACCGCGAACGGCGGAACATGGCCATCGCGTTGGCGATTCCCGCAGCGTTCGGCCTGCTTCTGAGTTTCTATTTTCCCACCTTGCAGTTTGTTCACCGCCTGCCGCTCATGAATACCCTGCGCGAATGGTACCACGCCTGTTTCGCGATGTTTGCTTTTCCCCTGTTGGCAACGCTCGGATTCGAGCGCTGGTTCTCGCGGCCGCGCCGCCTGCGTGAGACAGCCTGGGCCCTGCCGCCCTTGATCGCCGGCGCGCTCGTTATTGCCGTGCTGCTCCGGTTCGACAAACAGGTATTGGTCATGAAAGACATGTGGGGGTACGTGGTCCGGGAATCCTGGCTCGCTGCCGGGCTCGCATCGGCCGGCCTCGTTCTGTGCGGCATCTCTTGCTTCGTGCGGCGTCCGCGCGTGTTGCTCATTTGCCTCACGCTGTTCGCCGCGGGCGACTACGCCCTGGCCACGCGCGGCCTGCGCCCCAGTCTGCCCCGGGAACAGGTGTTTCCGGAGACCGCACTCCTCAAACGTTTACAGTCTATCGAGCCTCCCCGCCGTTTCGGGGTCGCGGAAGGGTATATCCCGCCCGGCACAGTGGCCAACTACGGCATCGAGGAGTGGCTCGGCTATGACGGCCTGTATCCCGAACGTATCCGTCGGTTTCAGCTCGAAATGGGTACCGGTATCTGGAACGCCATGGAGCCGGTCTGCTCAATCGGGTACTACCTCAACTACCCCCAGTTGGAGCCCGTGCTGAAACTTGACGAGCGCCCGTATCTCCGATATGTGGACACCGTCGACGGCATGGAAATCTACGAAAACACGCGTGCCTTCGGCCGGGCTTACCTCGTCCCGCAACTGGAAGTGATTCCGGACATTGACGCGCTGTTCGAGACCATGCGCGATCCCGAATTCAACCCCTCGAACGCGGTCGTCACCGAAAAAGGCCCGCCTGTTGTTTTGACGCCCCCCAAGGACGGCGTACTCGGCACGGCGAACGTTACCTTGCGGCAACCTACACGCGTGGTTGTCGAGGTGGAGGCCATGAATCCTTGCGTTCTCGTGCTTTCAGACGCCTATTACCCCGGCTGGAATGCCAGAATCGATGGAGAACCGGCGGAAATCTTCCCGGCATACTACGCCTTCAGGGGCTTGCTTGTGCCGTCCGGGCGGCATACGGTCGAGTATTCCTATTTCCCGCTCAGCCTGCGCATCGGCCTGCTCACCTCGACGGGCGCACTGCTCGCCGGGGCGTACAGCGCGTTCCGGGTCATTCAAGGGACCCGGCGGCGAAATCGGGGAGCGCGAGCCGGATGAATGCCAATCGCGTGACCTTGCGTGAACTGATTATTCAAACGGCGCTGCTTGTGGCGCTGCTCGTGCCCGTATACCCCGGGACGTTCCTGCGGCGGGAGATCACGCTGCCGGGCGACATCCTGTTCATTGCCGCCCCCTGGAAGTTTCATGCCCCGGAGACTTTCGAGGGCCACAAGAACCCGGTTCTGTTCGATTCCATCTGCCAACACACCCTCTGGTACAAGGAGGTCCAGGACGCATTAGAAGCGGGCGAGTGGCCTCTCTGGAACCACCTTCAAAACACCGGGATGCCCCTGCTGGCCAACTACCAGACGGCCGTGTTCTACCCGCCGCGCCTTCTCCACGTGCTGTTCGACAATTACACGGCCATCACGCTGTTTTTTGTGTTGCGCTTGTGGCTCTGCGGCGCCACAGCCTACCTATGCGGACGCGGAATCGGCCTGGGAGTGCCCGCAGCGCGGTTCTTGTCCGTTGGCTGGATGCTCGGCAGCTACAACCTTCTCTGGTCCTATTGGCCGGAACCGGACGTTTCGGCATGGCTTCCGGTGCTGTTCCTCGGCGCGGAATGGCTTGTCGCGGGACGTATCCGGAAGGGTTTTGCCTGCATGGTTACGGGGGCGGTCCTGATTCTTCTCGCCGGTCATCCCGAAACGGCATTCACCATGAGCTACGGCGCAGGCATCTATTTTGTGTTACGGCTGATTCTGCGTCACAACTGGCGGCACAGGCTGGCCGAGCCTCTCGCGGCCGCCGCCCTTGCGTGGGGCGTGGCATTGCTCATAACCTGCGTGCAATGGCTGCCGTTCCTCGAGTATCTCACACAAAGCTACACGTTCCTGGCGCGGCCCGAAGGCGAATCGACCGTAACCACGCTTTCGCCAAGAGCTATCCTCTGCTTCTGGGTACCGCGGTACCACGGATTCACCCCCCACGGGAATTTTCGGCTGCTCGACCACTCGAATTACGCGACCCTGATCTATCCGGGCATCGCCGCGTGGCTGGGGGCCGCACTGGTACTTGTGCGCGGCAAGAACGGCGAACGCGACTATGTCCGGCCCCTCTGCGTTGCCATCCCCGCGGTTTTCGCAGCCCTGCTTGCCTTCAACAGCTTGCTTGTCGCACCCATTCAGAAACTGCCCGTGTTCAGTTCAATGTGGTACATCTGGCACATCGGCTTCACGGTTTTCGCGCTGCCTCTGTTGGGCGCGCTGGGCATCGAGCAGTGGTACGCCCGGAAACGTTCGCTGAAGGAGCTGTTGCCTGCGGTCTTCCTGGCGCTGCTGGCGGGTGTGCTTGTGTACGGATTCTACCGGTTCGAATCGCGCGTGCTGATCATGGAAGGCAGCGCACCCTACGTTCGGCGGCAGTTGTTCATCGCAGTTGTCTTCACGGCAGCCGCCTTGGCCCTGCTCGCGGCTAACTGCATCGCTGACAAACGGAGGATTCTCGGCTGGGGTATTGCGGCACTGCTCGCATGCGACCTCCTGGCAGCTGTGCATGGCCAGCATGTCACGGTGCCGAAATCCTGGATGTTTCCACCGACCCCCCTGACGGACTACCTCCGGACCATCCAGAAGCCCAACCGCGTCTGCTCGGCCACTTCGGCCATGCAGACCGGCCTGATCCCTGTCTACGGCATCGAACAATGGCTCGGATACGATGGACTGTATCCCCTTCGGGTCAAGCGGCTGCAAGTAACCTTCGGCAAACAACTCTGGGACACCTTTGAGCCCGCCTGCGCGATCTCGCATTACCTCCATCTCGCTGAGTTGGAGAATCCGCTCTTCCCCCTCCGCGAACGCCCCGGCAACTACGAACTTCTCACCGAATTCGACGGGATCGAGGTGTATCGCAACAAGACGGCGATGCCGCGGGCGTATCTCGTTAATAACCTCAAGGTGTTTGACTCGGTCGGCGACATGTTTGCGTTTGCGCGGACCGGCGCCTTCGACCCCCATACCATGGCGCTGCTCGAAGCTCCCGCGCCACCCAATCTGCCCGAGCCAACCATGGGAAATCCCGGAACCGCTACGGTCACCGCCCGCACCTCGACACGCATGGAGATAGCCGTCACTGCCGAAACGCCCGCGGTACTTGTCGCGGTCGAAGCCTACTACCCCGGCTGGAAAGCGTGGCTCGACGAGCAACGTGCGGAGATTTTTCCCGTGAACTCGGCATTCCGAGGCGTCATCGTACCGAAAGGGGCGCACACCGTCGTCTTTGCTTACGAGCCCGCTTCTTTTCGCGTAGGCTTCTGGGTATCCGTCGTTTCGCTCTTGCTGGCGGCGGTTCTCGGTGTTACGCTCCTTTGGCGGGCAACGTTACGGAGCGCAGCCGATGCGTGATAAGGACGGTAAAGCCATAAACGAGCCGGACGAGCGCCTGACGCTTGTCGAGTTGGCGCTTCACGCGGCGGTATTGCTGCTCATTCTCGCCATCTTCTTTCCTGGTGTATTTCTGCGGGGCGAAATGGCCCTGCCGGGAGATCTGTTGTACAGCCTTGCGCCGTGGCGCTCCTACGCCGGGCCGACAACGGGGCGGGGGGCGAACTACGCGGAGATCGAGGCCTTTTGCACGTTGCACAAGTCCTACGCTCTCGCCCAATGGTCGCTCGAGGACGGCGAGTGGCCGCTTTGGAATCCTCTCGAAAACGCGGGCATGCCCCTTCTGGCCAATTACCAGAGCACGGTGTTTTATCCGCTGCGGCTTTTTCATGCCTTCCTGCCCCTGCCGCTCGCCACGACCGTCTACGTTCTGCTCAATGTCTGGTTATGCGGATTCAATGCCTATCTTCTCGGGCGGGGAATCGGGATGTCACGGGGAACAGCCCGGTTTCTTTCGGTCGCGTGGATGGCGGGAGGGTTCTCGATTGTCTGGTGTTACTGGACACCCACCAACGTTGCCGCATGGCTGCCCATCGTCTTCCTCGGCATCGAATGGCTGCTGCAAGGCCGTTATCGGAAAGGATTCGCGGCATTTGTAATGGGCGGTTCGCTGTTCATGCTTGCCGGGCAACCCGAAATCGCTTTCGTGTTTGCACTGGGACTTGGGATTTACTTCTTACTGCGCCTTGCCTTTGAACGCCGAACCGGGCGCGCTTTGTGGACCCCGATCGCCCTCGCACTGGCGACCTGGGTGTCTATCCTGCTCATCTGTTCCGCTCAAATACTTCCGTTTCTCGAATACCTTCGAAACACAGTTACCGCGGAGACACGAATGCAGGGCGGTGTCGAGACATTTCAGTACGCCCCCTCCGCCGTGGCAGCCCTGTGGGTGTCGCGCTTCTTTGGTTCCGACACCGATGCCAACTATTGGCACGGTTCGCTGAATCAAACCTATCTAGGCATGTTGTACGCTGGCGCAACGGTCTGGGCCTGCCTTCCTCTGGCGTTTTGGAAGGACAACGAGAGCAGGCGGTCGCGAATGCCGGCAGCGCTTGCCTTGCTGGGTTCCGCGATTGTACTCCTGCTCCTGGCCTGGAGGCACCCCGTTTTCGACTTCCTGAACCGTCTTCCGGTGCTCAATTCTGTCGTGGCCATGTACTATGCGGCGTTCCCGATGTTCGCTTTGCCGTTGACCGCGGCGCTCGGACTCGAGAACTGGCGGCAGCGGCGGCCGCCCTTTCGCTTACTGGCGGCGCCGCTCGCAATTGGACTTCTCATCGCCGCTATCGTTGGCGGCTATTTCGCTTTCGAGCATAACGTCCTATCAATGCAAGGGCTCAGCGCGTTTGTTGCGCGCCGCATGATGGTCACATTGGCCCTTTTTGCGGGAACCCTGGTTCTCCTTGGACTCCGCAGCGTCTGGAACCGGCCGCGTGTTCTTTGCGCCGCATTAACCGTGCTTCTCGCCGTGGACCTGGTGCATGCCGCCCACGGTTACCACCATACCGCGCCGTCAGAGCGAATCTTGTTTGACACAGCCCTGACCAATTGGCTTCAGAAGCTCGAGAAGCCTTCCCGGGTGTCCGTCCAGACTGCGGGCATAACGTTGGGGCTTTTCCCCCTGTACGGCATCGAAACCTGGATGGGGTACGAGGGGATGTATCCCAAGCGGATCTCGGAGTTTCGAGCTGCTTTGGGAGACGCTCCGGGACACGCCGCCGAGCCGGCATGCGCCATCACGCACTACCTCTACGTTGCCGGCGCACAGCCGTCTCCGCCCAAAGACGACCCCGCATGCCTGAACCCTATGGCTACGCTGGACGGAATCGACGTCTATGAAAACACCTGCGCTATGCCCAGGGCGTTTCTCGCTGCCCGCGCCCTCGATGTGCCCGACACCGAAGCGCGGTTCAGCGTATTGTCGAGCGCCGGATTCAATCCCCGTTACACGGCCGTGGTCGAGGAACCACTGCCGGGACCAGCACCCTCGGCTGAACTCGCGGACCTTGGCCCCGTTGAAATTCTTGAACACACCGCCACCCGCGTACGCCTGCAAGCATCCTCGAAGGCGAGCTGCGTCCTCGTGCTGGCGGATGCCTACTATCCGGGGTGGGAAGCGGCAATTGACGGCCAACAGGCCCGCGTGTTTCCCGTCAATCATGCTTTCCGGGGCGTCCTCATGCCTGCCGGGGACCATGCCGTGGAGTTCAGGTACTTTCCCACGAGTTTCAAGCTGGGTCTGGCCGTATCCGTCATCGCGCTACTGGCGTCCGCCGTCG
>Ga0116148_1002684_pt1 | contig 17242 bp, 9 predicted proteins | sample AD_UKC055_MetaG_FD_89786 | JGI IMG/M metagenome (GOLD analysis project Ga0116148, IMG submission 89786) | Active sludge microbial communities of municipal wastewater-treating anaerobic digesters from USA - AD_UKC055_MetaG | ecosystem: Engineered > Bioreactor > Anaerobic > Digestate | place: USA... | reverse complement strand
GCCTGGGGCCCGACCGCCAGGAGGACCTCGACCTGTCCTTCCGATCGCACGCGGGAGTGGTGGAGTTCGTCAACCACGTATTCGCCCCGCTCATGGGTCCGGCGTACTCGCCCATCCGCGCCCGCCGCGAAGTTCTGCCCGCTGAACACTCGGTGGAGATCCTGCTGGCCCGGAGAGACGAGGGGCCGATCGACTCGGCCGACCAGGCCGACCGGGCCCAGGCGGCGGCTGTCGCGCAACGAATCCGCCGGATGGTCGACGACGGCGAGCGTCGCGTGTGGGACGCCCAGGCCGGCGCCTGGCGGGCGGTGCGATGGGGCGACGTAGCCATTCTCTTCGCGAGGATGACCAACAGCCTGCTGTACGAACGGGAACTCCAGCGCATGGAGGTGCCCTACTACGTGCTGTCGGGGATGGGGTTCTTCCAGCAGCAGGAAGTCTTCGACGTGCTTAACGCCCTGCGGGCCATCGACAACCCGTTGGACGACCTGGCCCTGCTGGGCCTGCTGCGCAGCAGCCTGGTGGGCCTGGACGACAACGTCCTGCTGCACCTGGCGATGGCCCTGCGCCCGCCGTACTTTCCCGCGCTGCTGGAGGAGGTGCGGGCGGGCCGGACGCCCCTGGCCAGTGTGCTGGGCGGGCCCCGCTCCCGCGCCCTGGGCGAAGCGGTGGCCATGATCCATGACCTGCACCGCCGCAAAGACGCCGTCGGGATCGACCGGACGCTGGGCGAGTTGCTCGAGCGGACCGCATACGAGGCCGTCCTGCTGGCCCAGTTCCAGGGCAAGAGGATGCTGGGCAACGTGCGGATGCTCCTGGCCCGCGCCGCCGCTGCCGCCGGGCAAGGCACGTGCCTGGCCGACTTTCTGGCCGAGATGGACGAGTTTGTGGCGGCTGAGCAGCGCCACGAACAGGCCGCCGTCGAGGGCGAGGCCGAGGACGTCGTGCGGGTCCTCACCATCCACAAGGCCAAGGGCCTGGAGTTCCCCGTGGTGATCGTGCCCGACCTGAACGTGGGTCGCCGCTCGAACTCGCCGACCCTGCTGCAGCGGCGAGACTGGGGACTGACGCTCAAGGTCAAACCGGAAGACGAAGAGGACAAGAGCCAGCCGCTCTCGTTCCTGATGGCCAACCGGCTCGAGGAGCAGGACCAGCTTCGCGAAGACATCCGCAAGTACTACGTCGCCCTGACGCGGGCGCAGGATTTCCTGGTCCTCGCGGGGGCCGCCTGGCGGACGCGGGAGGGCGCGTTCCAGCGGGCCGGCTCGTTCGTCTCCAACCTGGACGGCGTGTTGGGGCTGTCGCGCGCCATGGACGCAGCCAGGCAGACGGGCCAGGCGGATGTGCCGTACGGCAAGGGCTTTCGAGCCCGGCTGACGACCGGGCCCGGGCAGGCCAAACAGCCCGGACTGGCTCCCTCGGATGGGGCCAGGCTCCAAACCAGGTCCGCCGACGCCGAAGACCTGGGCCGACGGATCGTTCAACGGGGACTGAAGGCCTCGCTGGATCGCGAACTCGAATTGTTGATCGACCCCCTCCCGCCCTCGGTGGGCCGGGTCGAGCTGGCGGTGACGGCCCTGGTAGACTTCGATCGTTGCCCGCAACTGTATCGCTGGCGATACGAGCTGCAGGTCGACGCGAAGGCCGCCGCAAGGCCCCCGTCGGGCCTCGGCCCGGACGATGCCGCGGCCGTCGATGCCGCCACCATGGGCACCATCCTGCACCGCTGCATGGAACTGCTGGACTTCGCCGCGCCCCAGGACGCCCGAGCCCTCGCCGATCGGGCCCTGGCCGATCTGGAGATGCAGGGGCAACTCCTGGTGGGCGTGGCGGCTGAGCTGGAACCCATGCTCCAGCGGCTGCGTGCCCACGCCCTGATGGAGGAGGTGGCCTCCGCCCGCCAGGTCCGGCGCGAACTGGACTTCCTGCTGGCCCAGGGCCGGGCCGTCCTGCGGGGACAGATCGACCTGCTGTTTGAGGACCGGGCGGGGCGTTGGAGGCTCGTGGACTACAAGTCCGACCGGGTCTCGACGGACCAGGTGGCCCGGCATGCAGAGGGCTACCAGTTGCAGTTGCTCGTGTACGCCTTGGCGGCCTGGCGCTTTCATGGCGCCGCCCCCGCCGACGCGCGGCTGTACTTCCTCCGGCCCGGGACTGCCCACGAACTGGCACTGAGCGAGTCAGTCCTGGGTGACGCGTCGCGCCGGCTGGAGCGGTTGACCGGGGAGTTGATCGCCGCCCGACGAAGCGGACGATTTGGCCGCAATGCCGGCGAGGCCTGCGCATTCTGCCCTTATCGGGCCTTGTGTCGCTGAACATATCCCGGACATGTCCTGGACGCTGGCGGGGCGACCGCCAACGTGGTATACTGAAGTCATCATAAGTCCTTTATCCCCGGAGATGCCGACATGTTGATCCATCTGGTCCGCGCGATGTTCATCGTGACGGTGCTGGCCTTCACGATGTCGTACGCCTTTCAGCAGGCGGTGGTAAGCCAAGGCACGGAGTACGTCACGGCGTATATCCTGGTGCCGTTCTTTGCGGCGATCGGCGTGGTGGTGGCCGACACGCTGTGGCGGCGCAAACGGCTGCAGGTCCTCAGCGGCCTGTTCTTCGGCATCCTGGCGGGCCTGGTGCTGGCGTACGTATTGACCGTCATCCTCGACATGCTGGTGAACGTCTTCCCGCAGTTGACGACGGCCGGGGCCCTGCAGGTCATCAGCCTGGTGAAGGTGCTGTTGGGGGTCGCCTCGGTGTTCCTGTGCGTGTCGTTCGTCTTGCAGACCAAGGACGATTTCCGCTTCGTGATCCCCTACGTGGAGTTTTCCAAGCAGACCAAGGGGGCCCGCCCCTTCCTGCTGGATACCTCGGTGATCATCGACGGGCGCATCGCCGACATCGCCGACACCCGCATCCTGGAATCCCAGCTTGTCGTGCCGCGGTTCATCCTGAGCGAGTTGCAGGCCATCGCCGACAGCGATGACAAGCTCAAACGGGCCCGCGGGCGGCGCGGGCTGGACATCCTCAACCGCCTCCAGACTTCCCGCAACCTCGACATCCACATCCTCGACACCCGCATCCCGGAGGTGGAGGTCGCGGGCGATACCGACGCCAAGCTGCTGGCCCTCAGCCGGCACGTCGACGGACGGGTCATGACCAACGACTACAACCTGGGCAAGATCGCCCAGCTCCGCGGCGTGGACGTGATCAACATCAACGACCTCGCCAACGCCCTCAAGCCGGCCGTCCTGCCCGGGGAAACCCTCGCCGTCAAGATCATCAAGCCCGGGGAGGAGCCTGGCCAGGGCGTGGGATACCTGGAAGACGGGACGATGGTCGTAGCCGAGCAGGGGCGAGACCACATCGGGCGGGAGATCATCATCACCGTCACCAGCGCCCTCCAGACGTCGGCGGGGCGGATGATCTTCGGGCGCCTCAACGGCGACCGGACGTTCGGACGGCGGGAGAAAACCACCTGATCCGTCAAATTCGGCCAATCGTTTGCCATCTGATCCGTTAAGTTCTTTGCCCGCAGAGACAATACCGCCCTGGGCGCCCCCCAAACAGGGATTTGCCCTCTCGTCGGCGGCAAGGTATGATTAGATAGAAGGCCGTTCCTGGGAAGGAGCGCATCGAATGGCGAAAATCGAAGTGCCGGACCACATGAAGGAGCAGCGGACGGATCCCGAGATCCAGCCGGAGTTGTGTGGCCCGTTCGTCACCATCTCGCGCCAGTTCGGCTGCCAGGGCTTTTCTTTGGGTCTCCTGCTGCTGGACATCCTCAATGAGGAGGTCCAGCCCCCGCACGCGTGGCGGATCTACCACAAGGAGATCCTCTCCAAGCTGGCGGTGGAGACGAACATGGCCGCCGAGGTGCTGGACCGCGAGCGGCGGAGCAAGCCGCGATTCATCGTCGACTTCTTCCGCTCGCTGGGGGGCGAGAAGGTGCCCTCGGGCATCGAGATTCGCAACCGGATCAACACGATCATCCGCGGGCTGGCCGTGCAGGGTTACGCAATTGTCATCGGCCAGGGCAGCAGCGGCGCCTGCCAGGACCTGCCCAACGGTCTGTCGATTCGCCTGGAAGCCCCGGAGGACTGGCGGGTCAAGCAGGTCGCCTTCCGCGAGGGTCTCACCGCCACGCAGGCCCGCCTGCGGGTGCAGGCCATGGAGCAGGAACGCGAGTACCTGCGCAAGATCTACGAGACCAAGTTCCCCCGCAAGCCGGCGTTCAACCTGGTCTACGATACGTCCGCTTTCTCGCTGACCCAGATCGCCCAGCACGTAGTGTACGCCATGCGGCTCAAGAAGATCATCACGCGCCCCGCGCTCCAGGGCGGCTCGCTGCCCAGCGAGAACATCCCGTCGCTGTAGCGGGAGAATACGTCATGCCATGCGAAGCCTGCCGGCAGGCAACCTGCCTGTCGGTGGGCGGGGCAGGCCCACGGAAGATCTTCCGCCACGGCGGACAGGTCCGTGGGTTTTTCGCTGAACCGGCAACGCCGAGCGGGGATTGCCTTTTCGCGGCTGCGGCGGTAGAAGGTCCATATGCTCTCCCTGATGATCCTCGCCGCGTTAACGGTCTGTGCTGCCGACGCCGCCGACAGGGCACCCGACGCCTTCGATCTGAACCGCCCCGGATGGTCCCGCCAGCCGACCTGGCTCGCCAACCCCGCCTCCAATTCTGAGGTCTCCGGCACGGGATGGACGTCCTCTTTCGACGGCAAGGCGCTTCGGACAACTCCGCCCTCGCTCACGTTCACCGTCGACCAGCCGCACAAGGGCATGAAGTTCTCCACGCCCATGAAAGGACTCTCGCTGCGGGACTTCCCCTTCTTGGTCCTGCACTATCGCGCCCGCAACATCGACACGACCAGCCGCGACTACGCGGTCTACGTCGATGACGGCGACGCCAGCCGCCAGCTTGCCCCCGTCCGCCTGTGCGACCTGCACGCCGACGACCACTGGCACACCCTGGCGGTGGACGTTTCACGCCTGAGCAAGTCCAACGAGCCGCGTCTGCTTGCCGTCCAGGTGCAGGCGACAGAGGCCGGCAAGGCCCTGCTGGAGTTCCGCCGCCTGGAGTTCAGCGACATCTGGCCCGAGGGCGCCACCCGCGTCGGACCCGCCCCGCCGCCGCCCGCACCGGACCGCCCCGTCCCGCTGCCAGGCCTGAAGTGGACCGCCCAACCCTCCTGGCTCGCTAATCCCGCCACCGGCGGGGCCCACGAATTCGCCCCGGGCCACTTCCCGCTCGCGACTTCGCAAACCGAGACCTCGCCCGCGGCTCCTGCTTCTGCCGCCGCCTTCCGCGTCCGCCAACCGGGCGCCGGCATGAAGTGGTCGGCAAACCTCGACGCTCCCCTGGACATCTCGGCCCATCGCTACCTCCATATCCGATACCGAGCGATCAACCTGTCCGCCCGAGGCGACTATACCGTCTGCGCCCTGGGGACTGGCCCGACGGGCGGGTCCACGTCCGCCGCCCTCCTCTGGCCCGCGGACACGCGATCCGACGGCCGCTGGCACGTCGCCGCCGCCGATTTGGCCCCCGTGCGGGCCAAGCTGGCGCGGGTGACCGGCCTGGCCTGCCAGGTGCAGGCCGCCGCGCCCGACGCCCGCCTGGAGATCGCGGACATCCGCCTGAGCGACCACCTCCCCCGGCAACAGGTCGAGGAATTCTGCGACCTGGCGGCCGAAGCGAAGTGGGAGGGCTTCGCCCCCTTGCCGCTCCCGCTTCAAACGGCCCCGCTCAAAGGCTGGCTGGCCCGCTTGCGCCTGGACAACTGGCCCGCCGCCCGGGCCGCCACCTTCCAGTCCATCCCGTTCGACCTGTCCGGCTCGCCCGGGCGCGTCGCCGCCACATCCCTATGCACCGGCGGCCAAATCGACGTGAACGTCTCTTCCGACCTCCGCCCCAGTGAAGTCTACCTGCTCCTGCTGGCCCGCCTGGCCGGGCCGGAAGAGGACGTCTTCGGCGGCGGGACCTTCACCCGCATCCGCGACGTCGACCGCTTCCGAATCGAGTTGACCTACATGGACGACGAGAAGGCCCTCGACGAATGCCTGCCGCTCAATCTCGCCGACGGCGAGTTCGGCATCCGCAACGGTCTGCAGGTACTGGTGGTCTCAACCGACCCGAAACGGCGGCTGTTCTCGGTCCGGCTGATCGACCGCTCCGACCAGACTGCCCTCGCTCTTGTGGCCGCCACCGCCCGCACGGGCCCGCCCCTGCACCCGCAGGCGGCGGACGAGATGCCTGCGCTCGTGCACAAGCCTCCGCCGCCCCCGCCCCGCGAGCCCGGCCTGCTGCACGTCGCCGACGCCCAGGCCGTCTTCCGCGACGAGTGGATGGAGGCCGCCCTGCCGCTGACCGGCCCGCCGCAACTGGCCCGGCTGCGACATCTGCCGGCCGGGCGCGACCTGCTGGACAAGCCCAGCGACCTGGCCCGACTGAGCCTCGACGGCAGGGCGATCGCGGCGGAAGACTGGCTGGCGGCCGGGCACGAGCAGCGCGACGGAGGCGTCCTGCGGACCTTCCGCATCCGCGGCCGGGAGGGCCTGACGGTGGGACTGTTCGTGCGGTCCAACTCGCCAGGCCGCCTCGCGGTGAGCGGCCGGCTGACCAACGCCGGCGCCACACCCTGCCGAACCGCCCTCACGGTCGGCCTGGGTCCCTACCGCCTGGCCGGGCGGCGCGAGGACGAACACTACCTCTTCCCCAAGCGAGGCGCCGCCTTCGACAACCGCCCCTGCTCCTATCGCAACCGCTACTGCGGCACGTTCCCGCTTCAGTTCGTCGATACCTTCGCCCCGGCCTGCGGCTGCGGGCTGTTCCTGCGGACAGCCGGCCTGGAACTCGAACCGCGGCACTACCTGCTGGAGAAGTCCGACGCGGGACTGCGTCTGGCGGTCGAACATGCCGAGACGACGCTGGCGCCCGGCGCGAATCGCGACTGCCCCGAAGTGATGTTCGAACTCAGCGACGGGCATTGGCGACGCGGGCTGGACGCCTACACGGCCTGGCGTCGTCAGGCGCTGCCCGCGCGCCCGCCCAAGCAGTGGTTCCGCGAGGTCTTCAACTTCCGCCAGCGGTTCCTGCACGGGCTGGACCCGCTGTACGACCCCGCCGCGGGCAAGCTGAACCTCCAATCCGCCGTCGATGAGGCCCGCGAGGAGTTCGGCGGAATCGACTATCTCCACCTGTTCGACTGGGGCTACCTTCCGCCGTACGGGCGCATCTACGGGCGACAGGGCGACCTCTCGCCCTACGACGCGATTCGCGGCGGCCTGCCCGCCCTGCGCCGGGCCATCGCGGCCGTGCGGGCCCAGAAGGTGCCCGTCGGGTTGTATATCGAGGGCTACCTGCTGGAGGAGAAAGGCCAACTGGGGCGGGAGCACGGCAAGCAGTGGCAGTTGATCGGCTCCGACGGCAAGGGCCGGTACTGGCCCGGCTGCAGCGAGATGTATGTCTGTGCGGGCGTCGAGCCCTGGCGGGCCGTGCAGGCCGCCACCTACGCCGCCAAGGTCCGCGAGCTCGACGTGGACGGGATGTACCTGGACCAGTTCGGCTTCGCCGGTTCGTACGTCGACTGCTGGTCCGACCGCCACGGGCACGGCGTTCCGTCGTTCGCCGCCGCCTGCGAGCGGGACTGCACGCGGCGCGTCCGCGAGGCGATCGACAAGGCCAAGCCCGACGTCGCCCTGTACACGGAGGAGACGCCGGCGGACCTGGCGAGCGTGTTCCAGGACGGCAGCTTCACCTACGCCATGAACGAGTCGCGCCGCACGTTGACCCGCGTGCCGCTGAACCTGACGCGATTCGCCCTGCCGCACTTCAAGACCATCGAGATCCTCGTCTGCGACAAGCCCACCGCAAGCTGGGCGACGGGCGTGAAATGGGTGTTCTTCAACGGCGAGGCGATCTGGCTGGAAGGACCGGCACGGGAGTGGTTCGAGCCGCACACGCTGGAGGCGATCCGCCGCTGCCACGCCATCCTGCGCCGCCACCGCGACGCGTTCACCTGCTCGCAGCCCGTGCCGCTGGTCCGGACGCTGGCCGGCGGGGTTTTCGTCAATGCCTTCCCGGCGGATGACGGGCGAAAGACGGTCTACACCTTCTACAACTCGCGGCGGCGGACGTTCCGAGGCGACGTGCTGGCCGTGGACTGGCCCGAAGGCGCGACGGCCCACGACGCGTGGAACGACCGGCCCGCCCGGGTGCGCGTCGGCGGCCGGCGGGCAACGCTCTCCCTGGAGATCGGCCCCCACGACGTGGGCTGCGTGGTCGTCAACTCGCCTGGACGGCCGTGATGGCCGTCACCAGGACGATATCCTCGACGCTGCAGCCGCGGGACAGATCGTTGACCGGCTTGGCCAGGCCCATCAGCAGCGGGCCCAGGGCGATCGCGTCGCCCAGCCGCTCCACGAGCTTGTAGCCGACGTTGCCGGACGACAGGTCCGGGAAGACCAGCACGTTGGCCTTTCCGGCCACGGGCGAGTCTTTGGCCTTGCGGCGGGCGATGGAGGGCAGCAGGGCCGCGTCGGCCTGCAGTTCGCCGTCGATGTTCAGGTCGCCTCGTCGGGTGTTGGCCAGGCGGGTCGCCTCGACGACCTTCTCGACGGCGGGGCTGTGAGCCGAGCCCTTGCTGGAGAAGCTCAGCATCGCGACGGCGGGCTCGACCTGCAGGAGGGCGCGGCACTGGAGGGCGGCGGAGATGGCGATGTCGGCGAGTTGCTCGGCCGTCGGCTCGGGCACGACCCCGGTGTCGGCGAACAGCAGGGCGCCGTCCACGCCGAGATCGGCGGCGCGGGTGCACATGATGGAGCACCCGCTGAGCGTCTTGATCCCCTTCTGGAGCCCGACCCCGAACAGGGCGGCGCGGACGGTGTCGGCCGTCGGACAGTTGCTGCCGGCGACCATGCCGTCCATCCGGTCGGCCCCCACCATCATGGCCCCGTAGTAAACGTAGTTGGCCAGCATGTCGGCTGCCTGTTGGCGGGTCATGCCCTTGGCCTTGCGTTTCTCGTGGAGCCGGTCGACGTACTCGTCGTGGTGCGGATCGGAGGCCGGATCGAGCACCTCGACGCCGGAGAGATCGACGTTGTTCAGTTTCGCTTGTTCTCGAACCCGATCAGGCGGGCCCAGGAGCGTCACGTGGGCGTACTGGCGGCCGCGGATGATCTCGGCGGCTTGCAGGACCCGCAGATCCTGGGTCTCGGGGAGCACGATTCGTTTCTGGAGGCGGATGGCATGTTCGGTGATTCGGCGGATTACAGCGTTCTCACTCATCGTCGTGGCCTTTACGACCAGATCCGGCACAGTCGTTGCCCGGCCTTCGGGGCGCCGTGCGGGATATCCTTGTCATTGCCTTTGCACAGGGCATTCTGTACAATCCTCGATCTTGCCGACGGAACCGAAGATGATAGCCCGCGGGCGGAATGTTGTCGAGAGAGTACATGAGCCATCGTCATCATTTGCTTGAGAAGATCCAGGTGGAGTTGGCCGCGGCTGTGGCGGTGGCCGTCGTGTACTTCTGGGCGGCCCCGGCCCTGCCGCTGAGCGACCCGCAGTGGCCGATCGTCTTCCTGCCGACGGGCAACCTGAGCGCCGCGGCCTCGGCTGCCCTGGTGATCTGGGGCCTCACCGTCCTGTGCGTGCTGGCGACGGTCTCCGCCCGGGCGGAAGGATCGATGCTGGCGGCGTTGATCGGCGCAGCCGGCTACAGCATGTACTCCCCTCAGATCCGCGGGCTGCTGTGGTACCGCCAGGACAGCCTCCCGTCCCTGTACGCGCTGCTGATCAGCGAGGTGCTTCTGCTGAGCCTGATCCTGGTGGGCGTGGCAATCCTCGTGACGCTGGTGCGACGGACGGTGTTGGCCGCCTGCCCCGCGTGCGCCTGGCGCAGCCCGCTGCTGAGGCAGGACCAGACACCCGTGAACTGGCTGGAGCGCCTGTTCGGGCCCGGGTATCACATCCGAGGCCTGGCCGGGCAGTCCCTGACCACGCTGGGCGGTCGAATACGCCAGTCGGCCATGTTCCTGGCGACCGGGATGCTGCTGTCGATGGTCCTGCTGGTTCTGTTGATGCGGTCGGCCGACCGGGGCCAGATCGTCTTTGCCCTGCTGGCCAGCTTCACGCTGGGCGTGCTGGTGGCCCACCAGCTTCTGCCGGTCCCCAACAGCATCCTGAGCTGGGCCATGCCCGTCCCGGTGGCCATCCTGTTCTACCTGCTGGCGATGGTCTCCTCCTCCGACACCTCCTCACAGGCATGGATGAGCGTGCATCACTACGGGCGGGCACTGCCCATCGACTGGGTCACCGTCGCCAGCGGCGGGTCCCTGCTGGGCTTCTGGATCAGCGAACGCCTGCACGAAGTGAGGCATTTCGAGACCAGCGAGGAATCCGGCGAATAGGCCCGCCCTCGCAGACTCGACCCGGGGGCATCGGACCCCGTGCCTGACCTGAAAAGTCCCGTCGCGAATTCTCCCCGCGCCCTCGCCGCCGTTTGCCCGACGGACCCTCGAATCGTACGTTCCCGGTGAAGACGATCCCGCACTTATGACCTGTTGCGGGACGAACACACGCCGTCCAACGACTTTTTGGAGGTCTGGAGAATGAACGGCATTCGAGGCATCGCGGCGGCAATCGGGACGCTGGCCCTGCTGGCGGCCACTGCTCATGGAACGGTTATCATCTCCGCCAACCACTCCGACTACACCCCCGGCCCGGGCCAGGACCTGGACAACATCCGCATGGGCGTGGACATGAGCGTGACCGGCGGGTTGGCCACCTTCACGTTCACCAACGTCTCCCTGGCCCCCGAAATCTCGGCGGTGATCAAGGAAATCGTCCTGGACACCCAGGACAACGACACCGGCGCCTGGATTCTGTGGTCGGGCAGGGTGCTGACCTACACCGATGACGTCAAGTTCGACATCGGACCGTCCAACGGCCTGCCGGGCTTCGGCGACGACATCTACGACAAGGCCTCCATGGTCGAGTTGTCCGCCAAGTCCCCCCCCACCAAACGGGGGCTGAGCGTGGGCGAATCGCTGGAGGTGCAGTTCTGGACGAGCCTGAGCGACGGGTCGACCATTGAAGACTATCTGGCCGCCTTCGGCGGCGGGCAGGACAGCTCCGAGTTCTCGATCGGCTTCCACGCCATCAGCGCCGGCACGGTCGGCGGGGAGAGCCTTTCGGGCGCCTACGCCACGACGACTGTGCCCGAACCGACCACGACCGCCCTGTTGGTCCTGGGCGGCTCGCTCGCCCTGATCCGCCGACGCAACCGGAGGCTGGCCCTGTAACGAACCACCAGCGCGGAGCACGCTCCGCCCAAACGGCACATGCGGAATCAGCTCCGCCGCAGAACAGGGGCATACGAGGCGCAAGCCTGGTAAGGAACGGTCGCGACGGCCTTCGGGCCGCCGCGGCCGTCCTGTTTTGGGGGAGGTTCTCTCGCCGCGGGCGGCGCGGCAGGAGCCTGTCCGGCGTTTCGCCCGGCTTGCCAGGGGGCCTGCCGGATCGTACGTTCCCGGTGAAGACACACGATGGGTGTGTCCGCACTCCTGTCCGCCCTCGGAGGTGGCAGGGAATGATCCTTCATTCCCCCCAAGGAACCGAGGATGGACAGACAAACGCAACCCCAATTCGAGTCGCTGGAATCCCGAACGCTGCTGAGCGCCACGCTGGCGGAATCCTTCGCCACCGCTCAGGGCCTCGCGGTCGAACCCGTGGGCGACTCAGCTATCCAGAGCACTCTTTCGGATCCGGCGGCTGGAGACTTCTACCAGTTCACCGCTCCCGCTCTGGGCTGGACCACCGTCGAGATGAAGGCCATGAGTGACGGGATGGACCCCGCCCTGCTGGCCTACGACAGCAAGGGCCGGCCCCTGGCCTACAACAACAACGCCTCCCGGACCACCCGCGACAGCCGCATGAGACTGGTCGTCCGACCCGGCCAGACGGTGTACCTCAAGGCGTGGGACCTGGCCGACGTCGGCGGGCAGTACAGCCTGAACGTGGCTAACCGGGCCTTCGACGACGTGGGCAATACCATCGCCACCGCCCGCGAGGCCCGGCTGAACCCCTGGAGCGGCATGGGCGTCGTGGCCAGTCAGATCAACTACGCGGGCGACGTGGACGTGATCAAGCTCACCGCCGTCCGCGACGGCACGATGATCGTCGAGGTCACGGCCTGGGGCCGGGGAAGCTCGCTGTTGCCCGCGATGACCGTGACCGACGCCGCCGGGACCGTCCTGCCCAGCGCGGAAAGCACGAACGAAAGCGGCAAGCTGTCGTTGTCGTTCGGGGCGGTCGCGGGGCGAACCTACTATCTGCACGCCTCGTCGATCAACGGCACGACGGGCTGGTGGCTGGGGCGGTTTCGCAACACCGTCGACCCGTTCGACCCGCCCTCGCCCACGCCCGAGCCCGAGCCCGAGCCTGAGCCCACACCAACCCCGGAACCTGAACCGGTGGTCGAGCCGCCCCTGGTCATCGAGCCCGGCTCGTCCATCGCCGCACACACCCGCACCACGGCCGCCGGCCTCCAACTCGTCGTTCTGGGCACGACCGGCAGCGACGTGATCACCCTCTCGCAGACGACGACCGGCGTGACCCTGCTGACGCTGGCCGGCAGTCAGGACTTCGAGGGAAACTTCGCCAGCCTGGCCGTCTACGGCTTCGCGGGCGGTGACACGCTGCGGACCGACCGGACCGTCTCGCTGTCGGTCGAGTTATACGGCGGCGAGGGCAACGACAGTCTGTTTGCCTCCGGCGCGGGCCTGGCCAGGCTCTTCGGCGAGGCGGGCGACGACCTCCTGGTCAGCGTGGGCGGCGGGAGCGACCAGCTTGCCGGCGGCGAGGGCAACGACGGGTTCTGGATGGACAGCCAGGACGCCGCCAGCGACGCTTCGGCGGCCGAAACCGCCGTGGGCGCCGTTCACCGCATCTCGGCCTTCGCCCAGCCTTGGACGACCAACCCGGCCGACCGCGACTACGTCGCGCTGGAGGCCGACGGGCAGAACCTTCGCGATCCGGAACTGGACCCCAACGCCTCACGGTACGCCGACTTCTCCGGCCGCTCGCTGTTCGTCAACGGCGCCCAGTACAACGACATCATCCAGGGCAACCTGGGCGACTGCTACTACCTGGCGTCGCTGTCAGGGCTGGCTCAGCAGGACCCCGCCCTGGTGCAACAGATGATCGCCCCGCTGGGCGATGGCACGTACGCGGTCCGCTTCTACCGCAACGGGCGGGAGGTCTATTACCGCATTGACGGCGACCTGCCGGTAACCTCCCGCGGGCGCCTGGCCTACGCCCAGCTCACCGGACAGGGAGAGACCTGGGTGGCCCTGATGGAGAAGGCCTATGCCCATTTCCGCTACAACGAGAACAGCTACGATTCCATCGTAGGCGGATGGATGGCCACCGTGCTGCGGGAACTGACCAACACGTCCACCAGCACGCACTGGACCACCAGCGACTCCCGCCGCACGTACAGCTACATCCAGACCCAGTTGAGCGCCGGGCACGCGGTCACCGCGGGCACGATCGCCAACCCCACCGGGCCTGTGGTCGGCAATCACGCGTACACGGTGGAGTCGGCGTTCACCGCCGACGGCGTGCAGTACGTCCGCGTGTACAACCCGTGGGGCGTCGACGGCAGAGGCAGCGACAGCAACACACGCGACGGCCTGGTGACGATGACGGCACAGGTGTTCGTGGCCAACTTCGACGGCGTGGTCTCCAGCCAGGCCTAGCCGTCCGCGGGCTGCTAACCGAGACAAGGTGGAGGAACCACCTGCCCTGCCGCCCCGCAAGGGACGGCGGGGCTTTTCTATTGCGGAATGCGGGTTGGTCCCTTTCGTTCCTTGGGCGCTTTCTGTCTCTCGCGTCTTGGGGTATGATTCGGCGTCAATGCCGAAGCTTATCGACATCCACGCGCGGACCATTCGCCGGCCCATGCGGATGGCGTTCACCACCGCCCTGGGCTCCAAGCGCGAGGCGGTGAGCGTGCTGGTGCGGGCAGACCTGGCGGGGGGCGCCAGCGGCCTGGGCGAGGTGCCCACCAGCTTCGTCCTGCCCGACGAGACGGCGCCCGCCATCCGCCGCACGCTGCGTGAGGCAGCCGATCTGCTGCGCGGGCGCGACGTGAAAGACGCCCTGTCTGATCTGTCGACCCTGCGCCAACGCGTCCCCGCCCGCGCCATGACCTTCTCGGGTCTGGAGGTCGCCCTCCTGCGGGCCGAGCTGCACTCGCGAGGCGTCAGCGAGTGGACCCACTGGGGAGGCAAGCTCAAGACCATCCGCTCGGACATCACCATCTTCTTCACGCCCGACCCCCAGCCGCTGCAGCAGTGGATCGACCAGGCGGTGGACGGCGGGTTCGACACGTTCAAGGTCAAGACCAGCGGCAAGGTCGACGCCGACGTCGCCTTCCTGCGCAGCGTGCGGGAGCGGCTGGCGCGGCGCCTGGAGCGGTTCACGCTCCGCCTGGACGGCAACCAGGGCTACACGGCCCGCTCGCTGGAGCGGATGTTCGCCCTCCTGGATCGCGCGGGCATCGACTACGAGCTGTTCGAGCAGCCGCTGGCCAAGGACGACTACGCGGGGATGAAGCGCATCGCCCGCTCGGCCCCGCGCCCGATCCTGCTGGACGAAACGGTCTTCGTCCGGGCCGACCTCCAACGGGCGATCGACGAGGGACTCGGACACGGGGTCAACGTGAAGCTGGCCAAGAGCGGCCCCCGCGAGGCCGAGGCCCTGCTCGCCCTGGCCCGCCGCGCGGGCCTGCGGACCATGATCGGCTGCATGAGCGAGACGATGGTCGGCCTGTCGGCGGGGATCCTGCTGGCCGCCGGGGCGGGCGGCGTCGATTACGTGGACCTGGACAGCATCCATTTCTTCCCCCACCGCCGGCGCTACGGCCCCATCGAGATCGCCGCCGCGGAGTACCGCATCCATGATTGACCCGCCGACCATGCTGACCCTGGCGTGGAAGCTGCCCACGCGGGAGGCCGCCGCCGTGGGCCTCCTGCTGGCGATCGAGGCCGCGGTGCTCCTGTTCGCCCGCACGACGATCGGAAAGAAGGTCTACAAGGTCCTTCCGGCCGTGTTCTACATCTACTTTCTTCCGGCGTTGGCCGCCAACCTCGCCCTCCTGCCGACGCCAGGCTCGATCGTCGATGGGCAGCCGTTCACTCTGTACAAGCACATCAGCGACTACTTCCTTCCCCCCGCCCTGCTGTTGCTGATGATCTCGGTGGATCTGCCGGCCGTCGGTCGCCTCGGGGGGCGGGCGCTGGCCATGGTGTTGACGGGGAGCGTCGGCATCGTCCTGGGCGGCTTTGTCTCGCTGCTGATCTTTCAGCCGTGGCTGTCGCCGCAGGCGTGGTCGGGCTTCGGCGCGCTGTCGGGCTCGTGGATCGGCGGCAGCGGCAACATGATCGCCGTCGCGCGAGGCCTGGACACGCCCCAGGAGGTCTTCTCGCCCATGCTGGTGGTGGATATCGTGGTCGGATACGGCTGGATGGGCGTCGTGATCGCACTATCCCGCCTTCAGGGGCCCTTCGACCGCTGGAGCCGGGCGGACCGGCGGTTGGTGGCGGATCTCAATGAACGGATGGCAGCCGTTCGCACTGCCAACGCCCGCCCGCCGACCGTGGCGTCGCTGCTGGGCATGGCGGGCCTGGCGGCCCTGGGCACGTGGTTCGCCCGATGGGCGGGCCACCACCTGCCCGCTGCCGGCGGGGTGGTCTCAAGCACCACATGGACCATCATCATTGTCACCACGTTGGGGCTCGGGCTCTCGCTGACTCCCGTCCGCCGCCTGGAGTCGTACGGGGCCTCCAAGCTGGGCTACCTCCTGCTGTACCTTGTGCTGACGGCGATCGGGGCGCAGGCCGACCTCTCGGGCCTGCGCCAGGCCCCGCTGCTGATCGCGGCCGGCGTGGTCTGGCTGCTGATCCATGCCGCATGCCTGCTGCTGGGGGCCAAGCTGCTGCGGGCCCCGATGTTCCTGGCAGCCACCGCCAGCCAGGCCAACGTCGGCGGGACCGCCTCGGCCCCGGTCGTCGCCGCCGCCTATCAGAAAGACCTGGCCAGCGTGGGGTTGCTGATGGCCATCGTGGGCATGCTCGCGGGCACGTACCTGGGCATCGTCTGCGGACAGCTCTGCCGAATCGTGCCTTGGATATACGGAATGACGTAGTACAATCGGCGAAGATGAACGGGTTACTCTCTATCCTCATCCTCCTCTTGTTGGCCCTCTCGGTCGGTTGTTCCGCTTCCGGCCACTCGGCCGTACACGATGGGCCTTCCATAGCCGATCTCCGCCTCCTGCCGCAGGACGCCACGGCGTACATCGACCTCGCGACCGCGGACGAACCGGTCCTGTCGGCCCCGCAGCAGGCGCGGCTGGCCGGGGAGTTCAAGAAGGCCTGGTACGCCCCGTGGGCGCTGTCTCAGCCGATCCACGACGCGGCGGCGGCCCGGGCCCGCCTGGAGGAGTACCGCTCCGCGCCGGCCTACGGGGGCAATTGCCGCCTTCATCCGCCGCAGTGGTTCGCGCGGTGGGCCGACGAGATGAACCTCGCCGCCTTCCCCGCAGCCGGCTGCCCCGCCTTGACGCTTCGCAACACGGTTCTCCGCAAGCTGCCCACCACTGAACCGCTGTTCCTGGGCACCGACCCAACCGAGGACTACTATCCGTTCGACGAGCTTCAGGTGTCGGCCATCTGGGGCAACACGCCCGTGTATGTCTCGCATTTCTCACGGGACGGAGCCTGGGCGCTGGTCGAGACGCCGTACATGTGGGGTTGGGTCCCCAGCGAGGACCTTGCCCGGGTGGACCAGGGCCTGATGGATCGCTGGCAAAGGCTGCCCCTGCTGGCGCTGGTGGCCGACAACGTTCCCGTTCGCGACAAGAACGGGCGGCTGCTCTTCCGCACGCACGTCGGCGCGGTCCTGCCGCTGGAAGGCCGAGCGGGCGCCGACGCCGGCCCGCTGGCCGCCGACGCCGTTGCCCCCGCGAGCGGCTCGCCCCTGGCCAGCGCTCGAAGCGTCCCGGTCGCCATCCCCGCCGGCTCCGCCGTCGAGATTCCCCTTCCGGCCACGCCCGCCAATCTCGCCCGCCAGGCCAACCGCCTGCTGGGCCAGACCTACGCCTGGGGCGGACTCAACGAAGACCGCGACTGCTCGTCCACCCTCCGCGATTTCTTTACGCCCTTCGGCTTG
>Ga0116148_1002683_pt1 | contig 17248 bp, 12 predicted proteins | sample AD_UKC055_MetaG_FD_89786 | JGI IMG/M metagenome (GOLD analysis project Ga0116148, IMG submission 89786) | Active sludge microbial communities of municipal wastewater-treating anaerobic digesters from USA - AD_UKC055_MetaG | ecosystem: Engineered > Bioreactor > Anaerobic > Digestate | place: USA... | reverse complement strand
GTCGAGTGTCTCCCATACGCCATCTGCTGGTTTAAACCCGAACCTGCAGACTCTTATATGATACTTCACTCTTTTTCCATCTGCCAACCCTTACAAACAACATATCATCACAGTTGCTTCGCAAACACTGATGGTAGGACAGAGCTAAAGAAGCCAGGAAGGATTTCACGCAAAGGCACGAAGGCGCAAAGAAAAATCATTAGGGTTTATCTTTCTTTGTCTCAATTTCACTTAGCGGCTTTGCGTCTTCGCGTGAGGCTTCCGTGTCATTCATGATGATAATCATAGAAAGTTTAATCTTTTTTTAAGGATTTTCATTCTGTTTGTATCTAGTATATTATCAGGAGATATACATAGAATGAAAAAGTTTTTATTCACAATTCTTATGTTAATCATCACATGCAGTCTTTTTGGAAACGAATGGAAATTTACAACTTCGGCGGTACTTCAACTTAGTCCTGTAAATCAGCCTTCTCCATCTATATCAGCTGATGAAAACCATTTAGCACCAATGACAGAAATAAATATTCCAATTCCCTTTGGTCAGTTTATTGCACAGTATGTTATTCCTCTAAACTTTGGAGATAGTCCAGTTTTTCAGAATGCTAATATATCGTTAGTTGCAGGTCCTGCCTTAACTCCTATAACCCTTGATACTCAGTTTGGAGTAACCTTTACACCGTCTCCGTTATGTAACATTGGATTGGCAGCTACAGCCGGTACAGGATGGACTTTGCTTGGACACGATGGCTTAGCTCAATATGATGCATCAGTAAATACATACAAGCCATTGAATACATTTACAGATTGGAAGTATTCTTTTATTACACAGGTAAATTTCCAATTTGATTTTGGCATACTTTTCCCTGGTGATTGGACCCATATTGTTACAACTGCTAATTATATAGTTAGTTATGAAGCTAGTACTGCTGCAAATCAGCATGAATCCTGGTTGTGGGCTGGTAAAGAAGATGTAAACGGTTTTCAGCATGCAGGCAATGTAATGTTAGGTTATATGATGCCGTTTAAATTCAAGCTCATCGGATTAACAGCAGGATGGAAGGGACATTTTCATGGTGATGATTTTGGAAATTACAATATCAGTTATGACGGCAGCTTTGTTGAAATAAGCTTAGGGCTTCATTCCATAATTGAGTTTTCAGAAAAGAGTAAACTTATAATTGCTGCGGTAGTTCCAAGTCGCAGGGGATTCATTGAAGAAAGCAATATTACTGATGCCTTTATTTCCAAAACAAAGGCAGGCAGAGAATGGTTCTTTAATGGAATAACAATTCAGTGGTTATACTCTTTCTAAGGATGAAGTAATGAAAAAAATACAGATAATGATAATTATGGTAACAATTGAACTAGTAAGTCTTTTTGCTCAAAATGAGGTGTCGCCTTTTTCTTATGATATAGCAAAGCAGCAGTCAGGTACGGCATTTTTTTATAAGGTTACAAATCTTGATAAAGCACAATATTATGACATTATACTGTATCAGGAAGATGAAACAACTTTTGATACAATCTATGATTTGAGCAATATTATTCCTCAGATTCAGATTGGCACTCAAAACTATAGTATCCAGTATTTCTGTTACGATTATTCTTCTAATTATAATCCCTATGTATATGCAAGAATTGTAAATACAAATGATAAAAGTGAAATGACGTATGATTTGAAAAATAGAAAAATAACGGGCTCAATTTCAACAGTGAATTTGTTCAAAACGATTTCTTCTTTTCCGGGAAATTTGAATGTATTATCAGTTCCCTCATATGAAATATCCGGAGGGCAAACCGACTTATGGTATTCTATGCGTTTTGTGAAAAAAAATATTAAGGAGTTTACGGTTGGAACTCATACTGTTTTAAAAGCTTATAATGAGAGAGTGATATATGCAGGGGAAGAAATAGTTGACGGGAAAACGTGTGACAAGTGGGAAGCTATTGTATTAGATAAAAAAGGAAGTCTCACAAAAGAGAAACAGATTTTCTGGTTTGATACAACAAGTGATTATTATCAGCTGGTAAAAACTGAAGTTCATATGAAGGGCGGATTATTTCACAATGCTGTTATTGAGCTTACCGGAACAAAGCAGTTTTCAAACTTTGAATGGAAGGAATACGTTAGTAATCTAACTGAAGCGGTTCGGGTAAAATTAGATATACCTGTTCAAGAATAATAAGAGGTTTGCATGTTTTATAGAATGTTAAAAAAGGATTTAAAAGAAACCCCGGGATTAAATATTTTCATCTTAATTTCTATGATTGCAAGTTCAATTCTCATAGTTGCAGGAAGTATTCAGCTTTATGCATCTATCTCAGGATTCAGCAATTCATACAAACAGAGTAATTCCACAGATGTATTTTTACTTACTGCGAAAAGTGTAAGTAATGGCGATGAGAAACATGCCGCTGTAGAAAACTGGCTTAATAACCGCAGCGATATTATCAATTTTAATTGTACAGACATGATCCCTATTGCTTCCGGCAATATTCAGGTTAATGAGGAAGAGTATGCTGATAAAATCGGGATTAATGCTGTTCCATGTTACATTGTTAAGCAGCCGGATAAAACTAATCTTGTATATGATTTACAAGATTCCAGAATCACAATAGCAGATGGTACAATAGCAATTAATCACTTTGTACATGCTTACTATCAAGTGAATATTGGCGACAAGATCCGCTTAACAACGCAGTTTGGTAATACGTATGAGTTCACTGTAGCACATATCGTAAAAGATTCTTCAGTTTACATGTTTTACCGATTTATATTATCAGATAGTGATTATAAGCATATAGCATCAGAATCTCCATTCATTATTAATAGTTATGAGATAGCATCAGCAAAATTTTCTGATGTTTCTATAGCACAATCAGTTTTTTCAGATTATGAAAAAGAAAAAAATCTTGAGAAAATGCTTACTCATTATAACTGTGTAAGTTTTGAAGGCAGTAAACTGATGACTTCAATAGTTGCAATTCTTTGTGCAGGAATTGCAGTATTCCTGATACTAATAGTGGCAATGACATTGCGTTTTACATTAACTTCAATTATCAAAAAAGAAGAGCGCCGTATTGGAACTTTAAGAGCCATCGGTGTTGATTCTTTATCTTTCAAATGGCTGTTTGCCGCTAAGTTCATTTTCTTTTCAATCATTAGCGGAATTACTGGAGTGTTTTTAGGAATCCCTATAGCAAATATTCTGCTGGATTCAGTCATGCTGAACACTTTAAAACCATCAGCAGCTTCTCAAACTTGTATAGGAGTTATATCAGGCTGTTTAACTGTTTTACTAATTATTCAATTTATTTTTAAGTCGCTTAGAAGAATTGATAAAATCAGTATTATTACTGCAATTCATGGAGAAAATAGAAGTGATCGTTTTAAGAAGATTCCAGGACTTGAATTAACAAAGCATAAAAAAATGATGATTCCTTTATTCTTAGCACTCACTGATATTCTTGGAAGATTTAAAAGATACATTTTCCTTTCTTTTTCTTATGTGTTTGGATTTGCAATTATTCTTCTTGTATTTCAATTGAAAAGTACTGTGATAAGTTGGGATTTTTTGCATAAAACACAGCTTATGGGAAAGTATGATTTTTTTATTGATCTGTCGAAAGAAGAATATGAAAACTATGCGTTAAAGACTGACGGTACTTTAAGAGGTGTAAATAATAAAATTAATGAGGAATTGTCCGTAAACAATATTCCTGCTTTTATTGATACTATGACTTTTTCTGAAGGTTCCATAATAAAAGAGGGTAATGAGTATTTATGCGGTTTCGTATCTGGAATTAATGATGTAAGTAAACTTTATTACAGAAAAGACGGTGTTGCCCCAAAACTAAAAAATGAAACTGCCATGAATTACTTGTTTGCGAAAAAGTTCGGTATTTCTATTGGAGATACTATCAGTTTAAAATTTAAAAAGAAAAGTGAAAGCAAATTGAATTATTCAGAAGTAATTGAAGAATTTATTGTTACGGGTTTTGTTGATATATGTTCGAATGCTGTTATTGCAGTTATGGCTTCAAACATGAATGATATTTTCCCTATTCAGGTAGAATCATCACAAATAAGTTCTAATAGAACAGTTTCCTGTGAAATATCAGCTTCTAAGGATGATAAACCTTATTACCTGCAAAAGATTCGTGATCTTTATGGATCTGAAAATGTTAAAACAGAAGATGAATACTTTGGAGAGTTATGGGGAAGCTCAATAGAATGGATATTCATATTTCTTAGAAGTTTCATTTCCATTTTAGTCTTACTGGTAATGATTTTAAATGCTGCCTTGTATGAACAGATATTTATTGAAGAAGAGGCATCTGATATTGCAATGTTAAAAACCATCGGCTTTCCTGAACGTGATATTAAACTATGGCATTATCTGAGAATTCTGATTTTAGTTATCTCCGGTTTTATTCTTGGAGCAATTGTAACAGCAACTACAGGTAATGCCTTAATGGAAACTGCAGTTAATGTACTTATGTATGCATCCGGTTTTGATTTAATTGTTACTCCTTTTATTGAGTATGTTTCAATTCCTTTAGCTTTAGTTTCTATAATATCGGTGGTTTTGTTTATCAGTTTTAAAAATATAAATTCAATTTTTGTGTGGAGGATTAACGATGAGTAATCCGGTTTTAGAAGTTAAATGTCTTAGTAAAACATTTATTGTTAATAAATACAGTACCAATGTTCTTCAGAATATTGATTTTACACTGAATTCAGATGAGTTTATAACTATTATGGGTCCAAGCGGTTCAGGAAAATCTACCCTGCTTTACTGTGTAAGCGGAATGGATGAAATGACTTCAGGTGCTGTCATACTTGACGGGTCAGATATTACAAAAATGAGTAAAAACCAGATGACTGAATTCCGCCTGAAAAAAATGGGTTTTGTTTTTCAGCAGATGTATATGCTTAAAAAACTTTCTATTATGGACAATATTCTTTTACCGGGTTTTCAGGCAAAAAAGAAAAGCAGGAAGCAGGTGATTTCTGATGTTCAGAATCTTATGCGGCGTTTTAATATCATTGATGTAGCTGATCATGAAATATCAGAAGTATCGGGCGGAGAGCTGCAGCGTGCATGTATATGCCGTGCTCTTGTTAATAATCCAAAAATTATTTTTGCAGATGAACCTACAGGTTCATTAAACTCAAAAGCCTCTGAAGAGGTAATGAGAAAAATTCTGGAAGCTAATAGAGAAGGTACTGCTGTTCTTATGGTAACTCACAACGAAAAAGTTGCCGCTATGAGTGAAAAAATACTGTATCTTGTGGATGGAAATATTAAAGGGGAATTATTACTTGGGAAAATGAAGGATTCTCAGGAAGCCGTTCTTCGTGAGCGGAAAATTAGTAACTGGCTTGATGAAATGGGATGGTAGTATGACACGATTAGTTAAAAGAACACTTATATTAGGTTTTACCTTTTTCTCTTTAGTACTCATTAGTTCGTGTGGTAAAAAACAACTGGAGATTACTCAGACAAAGATGGAGAAAGCCGGATCATATAATCTTACAGAAAAAAAAGGTTATTCAAATGAAGGTGTAAAAGAAACTGTAGAGCAGTCTTATATATCACCAGACGGCTTGTGTATAATAAACAAAATGCAGTCTTATTATGATGTAACTTTGGATTACAGCAAAGGAAATGCAGAGCAGGTAGGCAGAGCTTATGCGTCAGTAATTCTGAAATCTATATCTGATTATGAAAATGTCATGGAGCCGTATTTATTTGAAAATATTAGAATCTCTTTAGGAAGTATGGGTAGAGATTATGATTCACTATTACCAAGAATGGAAGCTCTTTATGAATCATTGTCGTATGAGTATAAAGCTGAGGTAAAAGGATTCGCAGAAGAAATATCCAAAGGGGAACACGGATTTATTGAGAACGGCAGCATTAGCTATGAAGAAGGAATATTAATGCAAATGGTACCGGATGCCCTAAGAGGAACTGCCTGTTCTGCATTATCGTTATGGGGAGAGAAAACTTTAAGCGGTAAGAATATTATGTGCCGCAATCTGGAATGGAACCTGGGAAGTGAAGAACAGATGTCTCATTATCATGCTGTAGTTCATATGAGTAAAGGAAATAAAAGCATTACTAATATAACAGTGTTAGGATTAATTGGAATATTAACTGCTGTTAACAATGAGGGTGTTTTTGCTGCAATTCTTGATGTGGGAAGTAATGGCGAAAACTTTGAGTATGAGAATAAAAAGTGCTACACCTATGAACTTCGTAAGGCTTTGGAAGTATATACAAATGCTATAGATGTTGGAAATTTTATGGTGGATAACAGCAGTACTTTTACTTTCAGCCACAATATTGCATTGTCAGATAATAATGGTTCTTATTGTGCAGAAGATGCAGTTGAGAGTTTGCAGAAATCCGGGAAAGGTTACTCAGTGTTAAGAGCAGCTTCAACTCCGATTTTCGAAGGATTACATTGGGAAACAAAGGATGCTTTCTTTGTTCTCAATTCATTTGCATCTATAAATAATCAGGATACTTTTTCTGTCGGGGAGTCTAACATAGTTCGTTGTGCAAAATTCAATAGCTGGTTAAAATCAAAAGGCAAGTTTAATCTTGCTGATGTTAAAGAAATGCTCACTCAGGAAAAAGTTGACCAGGATAAAGTTGTAGCAATTCATAGTAAAAATGTATTTCACACAGTAATCATTGATTACGAAACTGGAATTATTCAAGCTGCATTTTCATCTCCGGAAGGTAAACAGGATAAGAGCGAGTTCATTTCTATTGGACACTACTAAATACTATGGTATAATCAGATGAATGAAAGACATACTAATCGTTGAAGATAATCAGGAATTAGGAACATTAATAAAAGATTTTCTCATAAAAGAAGGGTTCTCAGTGGTGTTAGAAAATACTGCAGAAAAGGCCCTGGATAATCTTAAAAAAGAAAATTTTAGTCTGCTTCTTCTTGATGTATGTCTTCCCGGAAAAAACGGGTTTGAAGCCCTGGAAGAAATCCGTAAAGTTTTATCTTTACCAGTTTTAATGATGAGTGCTCAAGCAGATGATCAAAGCAAAATACTTGGAATGGAAATTGGTGCAGATGATTATTTGGCTAAACCCTTTTCAATCCCAGTTCTTTCTTCGAAAATAAAGGCCCTTATAAGGCGAACGTATAATACTGTTGATGAAAAAAATATTCTGGAAAGCAAGGGGTTAAAAGTCGATTTAAGCAGCAGAATCGTTTTAAAAAACGGAACTATCATAAAAGTAACCGGGAAGGAATTTGAAATACTTGTGTATCTAATGAAACATGAGGGAAAAGTTGTAAATAAGGAAACATTGTTTGATGCAGTCTGGGGAGAAGATTGCTATAGTGAATTATCTTCACTAAATGTATATGTCCGCTGGCTAAGAGAAAAAATTGAAGACGATCCGAAAAATCCTGCATTAATACACACAATATGGAAAGCCGGATTCAAATTCGGCTGAGAAGAATAATATGAAAGCCTTAATAAAAATAACACTTTTATATCTTCTATCTTTTCTTTTTTTTACAGCCGCCGCTAATCTACTGTTGTATTACGGTAATAAAAAGTCAGATAACTCTAAGAATATTATTATGAATAGAATACTACATGAACTGTCATTAGATGAATACATTTCTGATTATACTGATGTCTTAAAAGAAAAGTATCTTACGCTTTTTGACAAAAAAAATTATCCGCAAAAAATTGCATATGTGTCTATCAGCGATGTTAATCAGACTGATCTTAATTCACAAGATACGAGTATACAAAAATATTATTTTCCGTTTCAAAATACAACAGGTGCAATTACAGGTTTTATTGTTTTTGAATACAACAATACTATGTACCGGAAAATGCTGATAATTCTTAACCTTTTTTTAGTTGTATCATTTTTATTTATACTGATATTTACACTGTACGTTAATAAAAATATCTTGAAACCGTTTGCAGATTTACAGAATTATCCTCAAAAATTATCACTTGGTCAATCAGTTGAAAAACTACCAGAATCAAAAAATAGATATTTTGGTAAATATATATGGGCTATGAATATGCTTAGCGATGTACTTGAGAATGAACACAAGAAATTTAACAGGCTTATAAAAGACAGACAGACATTAACCAGTGTTTTCGCTCACGGTATAAAAACACCAATTTCGAATATTAAGCTATATTCAAATGCCATTCAAACGGGGCTTTATTCTCGAAACATAAATCCTATGGATGTGGAAATTGCAGGAAAAATTGAAAAAAATGCAGATGATATTCAGCAGCTTGTTACAAGTATACTGAATGCTTCAGCCACATCACTTTTTGAATACGAAGTAAATAACAGTTCCTTCTTTATGGCGGAAATCAAAGATTTTATTCTAGCTGAATATGACAATAAGTTTAAAATGAAGATGATTCCTTATTCTGTTGAGCAATTCGAAAATCCAATCTTACATAGCGATAAAGCAGGATTGTGCCGTATACTTATGCAATTGATAGATAATGCAATTAAGTATGGAGATGGTACTGGAATAAAAATTACACTGGAAAGGCAGTCTGAGAAATTTTATTTCTCCGTTATAAACAACGGCAGTGGTTTATCGGCAAGTGAAATAACATATATGTTTAATTGTTTCTGGCGCGGTTCAAATGCATCAATGACAGAGGGACAGGGAATAGGTCTGTACGAAGCAAAGCAGATTGCAAAAAAACTCGGCGGAGATTTATTTGTGAACAACATGGAAAAGCAGGTTGAAGTTTTATTAATGATATAAAAAAATCCGCAGATTACAAAGCTCGACGAGCTTAAAGATTACACAGATTACAAAGCTCGACGAGCTTAAAGATTACACAGATTATGCCGTCAGGTGTACATCCGCTTACCTGACTTCTCGAGTATTTTGCTTCGCAAAAACTCGTAAGTTGACATTAACAACTCCGGCGGCGTCCTTGCCGATCATTTTAAGGATAGAGCAAAAGAAGAGGGAGAATTTAAACCACAGAAGACACAGATCATAGGCAGGCTAAAGGAGCATAGGAAGATGTTTTTTTATAATTTCAAAAAAATTCATCAGTGTGCATCTGTGGTTCTTCTATTCTTCATTACAAATAAGCACATTGAAACAGGTTTGGAATGAGAAAAAGCACATAGAATGGTTCAATAAGCTCATTGGTATTCCCGACCTGTTCGACGGTAGGCATTGTAAGATAAGAAAGGGGGACCACAGATGCAAACAGATTATGGGGTAGGCCTAAAGATGCAGGGAGAATTTTTAACCACAGATGCACAGGTATGTGGTCATTCTTATCTTACTTTGCGGCTTTGTGTGAGCATATTCTGAAAATGGGGGTGGATAGATTAGTATCGCCGCTGCGCCAGCTCGCGGCTCATCTGTGGTCATTCTTCTTCTTCTCTGTTTCTTAATCTGTGAAGTCTGCGTCATCTGCGGATAATCTTATCTGTGTTTATCTGAGTTCATCAGTGGTCATTCTTCTTCTATACCTCATTATCTGTGAAGTCTGCGCCATCTGCGGATAAACATTTTTATCTTTAAGAGTCTTATTCAAGCAGAAAGGTTCGAATATTCTTATGAATAATGCCTTCCCGGCTTAAGTCAATATCATCCAGAGATAAAACATATTTAGGGTAATTATCCTGAATTCCTGCAAAAGCTCCAAACTCCCGTTCTATGGTTTCCTTTGAAGCAAGAAGGTAGGTAACTTGTATATAAAGTTTTTCCCCATTTTTTTCAGCACAAAAGTCTACCTCTGCATTTTTAATTTTGCCTACTGTTACGCCAAAACCTCTGCGGAGTAATTCCATGTATACAATATTTTCGAGTACTTGATTAATGTCCCTCTGATTGCTGCCGTAGAGGGCCTCTCTAATACCGTGATCAGAGAAGTAAATTTTTTCCTGTGTTGAAAGAAGAGCCTTGCCCCCAATGTCCTGCCTTTGTACGAGGTGTAAAAGACAGGCAGATCTGCAGTACTCAATGTAATTATATATAGTTTCTGTAGATACGCTGCGTTGTTGATTTTTCAAATATTTTACAAGGGAAGCTGCAGAAAAGGTATTTCCAATATTTGCTGCAAAATACAGAATAAGATTACGAAGCTGGGAAATGTCGCGGATATTGTTTCTTTGAGATATATCTTTTAGAACTATTGAATCGAAAATATCAGATATATACTGATACGCATCCTGATCAGAAAACGGATAATTATATAAAAAAGGGAAGCCCCCTCTATTAATATACATGAGAAAGGCTTCATTAATGCTGATATCAGTTTGGTTTTCATTAAGAAGCTGAATAACTTCCTTAAAAGAAAGCGGATACATCTTTATTTCGACATAACGTCCGGCAATGAAGGTTGCCAATTCGCCTGAGAGTAGTTTTGCATTGGAGCCTGTAATATATATGTCAATATCAGTGTCCGCAAGAAATGAATTGACTAATTTCTCCCACCCGTTAAGTTCCTGTATTTCATCCAGAAATAGATAGATCCGCTTTCCTCCCGAGGATGAAACAAGTTTAGTAATTGAATCAAGAACGGTTTGAATACTTTTTACCCGCGTATCTGTTTTTGATTCGAAATTCAAGGAGAGAACTTGTTCACGGAAAATGCCCCTGGTTAGCAGTTCCTTTTGAATTAATTCCATCATTACGGATTTTCCGCACCGTCTGATGCCTGTTATTACCTTTATGAGCGGGGTGTTCATAAACGGGCGGATTTTCTGCATATAGGATTCACGTTCAATCATGATGGCAGTATAAGCCCATTATAACGAAAATACAAGGATTTTTTTATAATATATTTCGATATAACGAAAAGTTGTGTGAATTAAGAGAAGCCGTATAGATTTATTGAATATGCTCATTGTCATTCCCGGCCTAGTTTGCGGTGGTCATTCTTCTTCTAAAGAAATTTAACCACAGATGCACACAGTTGCTTCGCAAACACAGATTGTCGCAAGGGAAGCATCCTTGTTTCCCTTGCTTCTCGAGTATTTTGCTTCGCAAAAACTCGCCAGTCGTAATAACCAGCTCCGGCGGCCTCCATGCCGATCATCAAGTAATTGAGCAGGGAAGTAAGAGAAATTGAAAAGGCTATCTATGAAATCTTAAAGCTCGAAGAGCTTAATTATCTGCGGATAATCTTATCTGTGGTCATTCTTCTCCTATATCTCATTATCTAGGATGGGATATACATTCAACATGCTTTACGTCAGTAATATAACTTATATACGGAAACTACTTAACTTATATATGAGAGTTATTTAACTGGATTAAGAATGATATTTAACTTATATACAGGCGCTTTATGACTAATAAACATTGATTATATCACTGGTATTCGGGGCATATATTCAATGTGAAAAATCAGATTATCTGCGCCATCAGTGGTCATTCTTCTCTTATTATCTTTGAAATCTGCGTCATCTGCGGATAATCTTATCTGTGTACATCCTGTTCATCTCTGGTAATTCTAAATCTGCGTCATCTGCGGATATTTATCATAAACTCTGCTCAATCCCTTCATACAAAATCTTTCTTGCGCTCAAGCCGATAATGCCGTCAGCCTGGACACTCTCGTCCTCCTCTCCAATAAGATACTTCGGCCAGGCATCGCGCACAGCCAGAAGAGCCTGCCTCTTTCTAATCTGTGCGGATGCGCCTGCAGAGAAGGGCGAAATCTGCAGGTAGATTTTTTTTGAGTTTTTAGTGCACACAAAACTGATATATTCCAAAAAGTCTTTTCCCTTTGCAGCTCTTCCCTTGACAACGTTGTAGCCCTCATCGAGGAGCCTAATATAAAGCGCATTTTCAAAGGCTTTCTCGGTATCGGCTTTTTTTAGACTGATATCGGCAGTATGTATCCCTGACGCAAAGGCGCTTCGTAGTCCGTTGTCCATAAAATACCATGAGGAGCCGGCTTCTATGATTTTTCCCGTTTTGCAGTCTATGACCGGCACCTGCTCAAGCAGTCCTGAGAGGCGGCAGTATTCGAGATACTCGATGACAGTCTGATTAGACACAGTTATGCGTCTTGCGGCAAACGATTCGCTTATTGTCCGTGTTGATATCTGAGCTCCTTGAGTTTTTACCATTTTTTCCAGCAGAAGCCTCATAACAAAGGGATTACGAACCGAAAACCGCTCGATGATGTTTCCCAATAGAAAGGAGTCTGCCGAGATTCTGCGGACTGTGAAGGAGTGTTCGGATGTGCAGGGTAGAATGAGAGACTGCGGGAGTCCTCCGCACGAAAGGTAATGCATAAATGAGGAGCGGCTTTCTGGTAGTGTTTGATGCTCTAAAAATTCATTGTATGAAAAGGGGTGTATCCGCAGTATTTCACAGCTTAAACTCGTACACTGTTCAATAAGTTCTTCCAGTATGACTGTTTTTTGTCCCGAAAGATAGACGGTGGTTTTGTATTTTTTGTGTATTTCTCTTAAAGCTGATAAAAGGTTGTCTATAAGCTCGGCATTATCTACAATGAGAGCAGAAACACCGGCGCCTAGGGCGTGGGCTGCATCGAGAAGTTCAATATCAGATGTAATAGTTTCACCCCCGCGTACTTCCACAACGCGGACTGGAGGTTTGTCTCTTCTTAAGCTGCGGGCAATGTCGGTAAGGAGGCTTGTCTTGCCGCTTCCGCGTAAGCCGCTTAAGAGGACTATCTGGCGGGTTTTTCCCCATTCAAGAGCTTTTATGAGATATTTTTCCCTGAGGATATACATACTGTCAATTATACTAGACAAAAAGCTAAAAAACTAGTAGATGGTAGTTATAATAGATAAAAATATCCATTATCAGTATGAAAATTTATTGCACAAGCTTTGCATATACCGTATAGTCATTTCATGTTCTGTTGCAAAACAGAAACTAAAAATAAGAAACTTCATGGAAGTTTACGAAGGAGATTAGCTATGCCAAGACAAATTAAAATTTTCGACACAACACTGAGGGATGGTGAACAGTCACCTGGATGCAGTATGAACCTCAAAGATAAACTCGATGTTGCCGAAAGCCTCGCCCGTCTTGGTGTAGACGTCATAGAAGCAGGCTTTGCTATTGCGAGCCCCGGCGATTTTCAGTCGGTTCAGGCTATTGCCCGCACTATCCGCGGGGTGTCGGTTGCCTCCTTATGCCGTGCTCTGGAAAAAGATATTGATACCGCATGGGAAGCGATTAAGGATGCCGAAAATCCGCGTATTCATACCTTTTTGGCCACAAGTCCTCTGCACATGGAGTACAAATTAAAAAAGACTCCCGATCAGGTGTATGAGCAGGCTGTCAAAATGGTTAAGTATGCACGCAATCTTTGCGGCGATGTTGAGTTTTCTCTCGAGGACGCATCCCGTTCTGATCCCGCCTTTATGTACAAGGTAATTGAAGGGGTTATTAATGCTGGTGCTTCAACCGTAAATATTCCGGACACCGTAGGCTATGCTGTACCCGAAGAGTTTTCGACACTCATAAAGAATATTCGGGAAAATGTTCCCAATATTGATAAGGCCATAATTTCTGTACACTGCCACAACGACTTGGGTCTGGGTGTTGCAAACAGCCTCGCAGCCGCTAAGGCCGGAGCCGGACAGATTGAGTGTACTATTAACGGCATCGGAGAACGGGCAGGAAATGCAGCCTTGGAAGAAATTATTATGAACTTATATACCCGCAAAGAGTATTACGATATGACAACCAGAATTGATTCGACGCAGCTGTATCAGGCTTCTAAAAAGGTAACTAAGGCTACTGGTGTGCGCTGTCAGCCCAATAAGGCGATTGTCGGCGAAAACGCCTTTGCTCACGAGGCGGGAATACATCAGCATGGTGTACTTGCAAATAGAGCAACATATGAAATTATGACGCCTGAATCAATCGGGCTGCCTCATAACAAGATGGTTTTGGGAAAACACTCAGGACGTCACGCCTTCGAGGAGCGCTTAGCATACCTGGGGTACAATATTGTAGAAGAGGAAATTGAAAAGATATTTGCAGAATTTAAAGTTCTGGCCGATAAAAAGAAGACTGTTTCGGACCGCGACATTGAAGCCCTTGTTTCCGGCTTTGGAAGCGGAGTTCCCGAGACCTTTAAGCTCGACCGCTTTGTCATAAATTCGGGTTCTTCAATTACTGCAACGTCGGTTGTCCGCCTTATTACTAGAGACGGTGAAAAGGTTGAAAAGGTTGCCATAGGCGACGGCCCTGTTGACGCCTCTCTTAATGCAGTCGATAAAATCATCGGCGGCTCGGAGATTAAGCTCGAAGACTTTTCGCTCCAGATTGTCGATGCCATCGACACCGGAACCGATGCACAGGGTGAAAGCCATGTGCGCATAACACGGGACGGCAGAACATGGAACGGTAGCGGAGTTTCGACAGATATTGTAGAATCGGTTATAAAAGCATATCTTTCTGCTGTGAACACGATGACATTCGAGCTTGAGCAGGAAAAAACAAGGAGCGCTGTATGACAAAAACTGGAAAGAGAATAGACATGTTTGATTCGACCCTTCGCGACGGAGCACAGGGGGAGGGAATCAGTTTTTCTGTCCAGGATAAGATTCATATTGTTAAGGCCTTAGACGAACTTGGCGTTCCCTACATAGAAGCAGGGAACCCCGGCTCAAACCCGAAGGATCTTGAGTTCTTTAATGAAGTTAAGAAGCTTAAACTAAAGCATTCACATCTTGTTGCCTTTGGTTCAACAAGACGCAAGGGTATAGATGTAAAGGATGATGCTAATGTGCAGAGTCTCTTATCAGCCGGTACTGAACATATTTGCATTTTTGGAAAAACCTGGGATTTTCAGGTAAAAGAGATACTAAAGGCGACTTTAGAAGAAAATCTTGCAATGATAGCCGATACTGTTGCATTTTTTGTCTCGAAGGGTAAGACCGTTTTTTATGATGCGGAACACTACTTTGACGGATACTGCGCTAATCCTGAGTACGCAATAGCGACTCTCAAGGCTGCTTACAAGGCCGGAGCTAAAACCCTTGTTCTGTGCGACACAAATGGAGGAAAGCTTCCCGACGAGATTATGAGTATGACTGCAACCGCGCTCAAGGAAACCGGAGCACAGATAGGCATTCACTGTCACAACGACACCGGCATGGCTGTTGCAAGCTCCCTGCTTTCTGTTAAAGGCGGCGCTGAGCATGTACAGGGAACCCTCCTCGGTTTCGGCGAACGGACAGGAAATGCAAATCTTTCTTCCATAATAGCTAACCTGCAGGTAAAGATGGGTTATGACTGCCTGCCCGAAGGCTGCATGGAAAACTTAACATCGGTCTGCCGCCGTGTAGCAGAGGTTGCAAACATAGCCCTCGACAACGGTATGCCCTTTGTAGGCTACAATGCCTTTTCTCACAAGGCCGGCATGCACATAGATGCAGTGACTAAGAATCCTGTTGCCTATGAGCATGTTAATCCTGAGACTGTCGGAAATGAACGGCGCTTCCTCATGAGCGAGGTTGCAGGAAGGTCTCTTGTAATCGAAAAGATACGCAAGTTTGATCCAAATATTCAAAAAGACAGTCCGGTTGCAGCACAGATTGTTGCGCGGGTTAAAGAACTTGAACATGAAGGGTATCAGTTTGAGGGAGCGGAAGGAAGTTTTGAGCTTCTTATGAGAAAAAACATGGGCAAGTATAAGCCCTTTTTCGACCTCGAATATTACAAGGTTATTGTCGAGCAGCCCATCGAAGGAATTCCCTCAACAGCCTTCGGTCAGGTGAAAATCGGTGTTGACGGTGAGATGGCTATAACAGCCGGAGAAGGGGACGGTCCTGTACACGCACTTGACGGCGCCTTGAGAAGAGCCCTTGAGAGGTTTTATCCGCAGGTTAAGCAGATACGTCTAACAGACTTTAAAGTCCGTGTGCTGGATTCAAAAAGCGCCACTGCAGCAAAGGTCCGCGTACTTATTGAATCTACAGACGGGGAAACGGAGTGGACAACGGTTGGTGTTTCGAGCGACTTGATTGAGGCTTCATGGATAGCCCTTGTCGATTCATTTGAATACAAACTGATAATGGACGTCGAAAAGCGATTTAAAGCGTATTTATAGGAAGAAACAGCCTCATGAGGCGTGTATCTTGATAAAAAACTTTAACTATACTATAATTACTTAAGTCACACTGCAGAAGCGGTGTACAGAGGACAGGTGATGCGCAGCTCGGCTGAAATAGCGCCTCGCCGCGCATCGACAAGTTTGCGTTGCAAACTTGCAAATTAATTGTGCTTTCTCTTTTCATTGCGAAAGCACGGTAAAAAGTTGCTTTCGAAAATTGAAATTTTCTCAGTAACTTTTTTAGGAGATACTATGGGAATGACCATGACTCAAAAGATTTTGGCCGCACACGCAGGATTGGCTTCTGTTAAAGCAGGTCAGCTTATTGAAGCAAAGTTGGATCTTGTGTTGGGTAACGATGTTACCACGCCGGTAGCTATTACCGAGTTTAATAAGATTGGATGCAAAACAGTTTTTGACCGGACAAAGGTTGCAATTGTTCCGGATCATTTTACTCCAAATAAAGATATTAAAGCCGCTGAACAGGCAAAGATGGTTCGCGAGTTTGCACGCAAGCACGATATTGAAAACTATTTTGAAGTAGGCTGCATGGGAATTGAACATGCCCTTCTTCCTGAGAAAGGTCTTGTTGTTGCAGGCGATGTTGTTATCGGTGCAGATAGCCACACCTGTACCTACGGTGCACTCGGCGCTTTTTCTACCGGAATCGGCTCAACAGATATGGCCGCCGGTATGGCCTCGGGAACTGCATGGTTCAAGGTGCCTTCTGCAATTAAATTTGTTTTGAAAAATAAGCTTTCCGGATGGGCAAGCGGAAAAGACCTGATTCTTCACATCATCGGTATGATCGGTGTAGACGGGGCGCTGTATCAGTCTATGGAATTCACAGGTGAAGGTGTAGCCTCTATTGATATTGACGGCCGTTTTACCATTGCAAATATGGCAATTGAAGCTGGTGCAAAAAACGGCATCTTCCCTGTTGATGAAGTTACACTTGCCTACCTTAAAGAACACGGAAAAAAAGAGCCTAAAATATTTGCAGCCGATGCGGACGCTGAATATGACCGCGTCATCGAAATTGATTTATCCTCGATTAAGCCGACTGTAGCATTCCCCCACCTGCCGTCAAATACAAAGACAATTGACCAGGCAAAGGGATTAAAAATTGATCAG
>Ga0116148_1002681_pt1 | contig 17253 bp, 12 predicted proteins | sample AD_UKC055_MetaG_FD_89786 | JGI IMG/M metagenome (GOLD analysis project Ga0116148, IMG submission 89786) | Active sludge microbial communities of municipal wastewater-treating anaerobic digesters from USA - AD_UKC055_MetaG | ecosystem: Engineered > Bioreactor > Anaerobic > Digestate | place: USA... | reverse complement strand
CATTTTATTAAATAAGAAGAATTATCTAAATTGAACAAAGATAAAATTGAATCAATTGAATCACCATGAAATAAATTCATTGGAATATTTATGATTCGGTTATTTTACCATTTATTTTGCAAACAATAATACTGTCAGGAATTGTTTTTATGATAGATTTTAATTTTAATTGATTTAATTCAAGATTATTTGTTTTTATTTTGAGAAGATTATTTGATTCTTCCAATTCTGATATTAATTGTTGAGTATAAGCATATTGTTCAATTAGATTGTGTGTTCTTTCATTAACAATTTTAGCTAAATTTTTATTCATTTCTTCCAGTTTCTTTTTAGCTAAATACTCTTCCGTGACATCAATAAATGCTCCTTCAAAATAATCATCATCAAAATTGGCAAGTTCTGAAACAGATACATATCTTTCTTTTTTAGATATTGGTGTTTGGCAATAATCAATATGATTATAGGTAGTCATTGAAGGAAGATTTTTAAAATGTTCTATTAATTCATCTCTTCTTTTTTTATTTCCCCAAATATCTAAAGCATTAACTATTTTAAGAAATTCGTCAGCATTTCTTACATCAAATATATGAGCAGTTGCATCATTGCAAGAAAGAAATTTGCCAGTTGAAATACTTGATCTAAATAATCCAATTGGAGCTTTCTTATACATGTTCTCAAAAAGATTTTTCATTTTTAATAATTCATGATTCATCTTTTCTAATTCATATCTCTTTTTCTCTAATTCTTTTGTTCTCTCTTTAACCTGTTTGTCTAAATGATCATTCATTTCTTGTTGTTCTTTTAATAATTCCATGATCATGTCATTTTGATCATATAACTCTTGTTCTTTTTTCTTTAAATCAGAAATATCTTCTATTATAACATCCATATAAGATAATTGTTCTCTTTCATTTAATACTCCCATATACTTGCATCTTGTAAATATGGAAGTTCCATTTTTCTTTTTTAATTCATGTTCAATTAAAACTGGTTCATAAGGTTTAATGGAAAGTTTTTTAATAACTCTTTTTCGTTCATCTGGAAACATAAATATTTGTTCTGATGTATTCTGAACAAGACTTGTCAATTCAGTGGCATCAAAATAGCCTAACATTCTAGCTAAAGCAGAATTTGCGTAAATATATTTTCCACTTATAGACACTCGGCATATTCCAATTGGAGAATTATTAAAAAGAGTTTTGAATTGCAACTCTAAATCAGATGATTTTTTTAAAACGGTTTCATGAAATTCAGTAAATGTATCCAATTCTTTAGAGTAAGATATATTGATTTCAGCTAATTTTTTAAGATGGTCTTCTAATTCTTTCATTTCAAGTTTTTTCTTTTCAAGTTGTTCTAAATCATCTATTTTATGATTGGTCTTTTGTATATTCCCCACATTTAAAATAATTAGAAAGATAAACAACACAATACTAATAACAACAAATAGACTAATCCATAACATTCATTATTTCTCCTCTTTTCATGTCGGAATCTCTATTATTAAGTTATAAAATAAAAAGACGGCTCATTGAGCCGTCTTCTATTACCACTTTATTTTATTAAGTTCTTTTATATCACCAGTTTGTTGAATTTGACCAATTAAACTTTTAATTTCCTTCAACTTTTGATAAGCCTTTAATTGAGCTGTAAACATTTCAATATTTAATAATTCCCCTTCTTGTAATGTAAAATGATTGTGATATTCTTTTCCATCTGCATCTACAATCATTAAACATTTATCCATTCCAATCTTTTGTGAATATCTTACCATTCCATCAACGGCTGATATGTCAACCTCTCTAAATTTCATTCTAATACCAAGTGAAGTCATAACACCAACATTTTCTATTTCATTTTGAAAACCACTCATAATCTCTTCCATTTTTCTATTTATTAAAACTTCAATAGATGGTTGTTCTGGTGGTAATTCAATTGGTTTAAAAGCATCAGGATATTGTTGAGATAATTGTTCAAATTCTTCTTTTGTAAATTCTATTTTATTACTGTATCCTCTATTAAAGAATACTTCTGTTCTGAAAGCAATTTCATTGGACATGATACCATATCCTTAAATCAATTTTTTAAGAGTTGCAATTAACCTATTAATAACGCCCGTGCCAGCAGTAGCATTACACGTAAATACCAATCTCATATTCTTATTAAAAAGTTTACCATCCAAAGGAATTACTGTATAAATTTGATTTGTATTTGCAGCCAAAACAATTTCTCCAAGTTTCACCAAATTGGCAACATTTGCACTATTGTCATAATGGACATCATCATTAGAATATAAAGCATAAAATGTTAATTTTGAATCAGCAGTAGGAGCGACACTAAATTGAAATCCAATATTTAAACACCCACTCACAACATCAGAAATATCCAAAGAGGGGCCATCACTAGAAGCAATATACTGTAAAGCAGAACTATTGTTTGTTGCAATAGATTTGTTTACCGTTGATCCTGCAGGAGCAATCATATTTATATTTGAAATTGAAATTCTTGACATTTTTATTATACCACCTTAATAATTAATTTAAACTTGGGCCAGCTAATAGTATCTGTATTAAGTTGTCTGATGTAAGACAAGATGAATATATTCGAAGGTCTTTTACATTTCCTCTTAAATAATCATTAGCAACCCAAAAACCTCGACCAACTTGCCAATTTGAATATGTTCTTATTGCACCAACAGAAGTTGAAGACCAATATGAACCATTGAAAAATTTAAATGTTAAATTTGTTCCATTAGTTCCCATAGCTATAAATGTCCAATTTGAAAGAGTTATTGTGCCTGTCGTATTAACTTCAATGCCACAACATTGGTGTCTTGCAACGCCATTTTCAAATGCATAAGTCATTTCTCGAGAATCAACTAATCCGAATATATTATTGTAAGTGGCAGATGTATTAATTTTAACCCATCCACAAATTGTAAAAGCTGTTGGCAATGTAATAGAAGCTAGATTTAAATAATTTGATCCACTAAATACAGCACCATCACTACCAAAAGAGACTGCTCCATTATTAACAAAATTCCTAGGAAAATTCCAATTACCAATAGCATCATTACCATTGTTTGTCAATAACCATTTGTGAATTAAAAAGGAATCAAAAGAAAATGCTAATGTTTTTCTTTTAATAATAGTGTAATTCTTCCATTCTTGATGATATACTTTACCAGTATTCCCAAGTATTTCCCAATCTCCATCATAACCAGTCGTCGTGTTATTACTTCCAAGGATTTGCATATTCTTGAATTGGTATCTTGTTGGGTCGCCCCAGTTTTCACCATAAAATCTTATAACTTTTGGAATAATACCGGCATCTTTTTTATATGCAATCCAGGCAGAAGTTCCACTATTCGGGCCATACCAAACTTGTGTTGGCGATCCTATCAAATCATCAAATGTGAATTCTTTACTATAATTTGGTAAATCTCCACTACTTAAAATAGTTCCACCTTCACACTGATCAGTACCACCAACTACAGGAAGAATTTCAATTTCATTCATTCCACAACCATCATTAGTTGTATTATACGTCCCAAGAAATTTAATACACTTATATGAATCTAATGGTTCTTCTGTTTCTGAAATGAAATCATTTACTGGGCCAGCAGCTCGTATCAGTTCAATGTCGGCCAAGGAAAGAATTCTTTCATAAATTCTGACATCTCTAATATATCCATTGAAATGTTTAACTTGATCTACAAGATTTACAGCTAGTCTTTCTGACATCCCAATAGAAAAGAGAGTTCTAGGAGTAGCATCAGTGTAAGTAGTAGTTGATCCTACTTGAACCATAGCAGTATTTGTTGAATTAGCTCGATAGTATGAAACTGTCGAAGATGACCCGTTTCTATTCAAGACCAAGGCACAAAGTGTTAGTCTAGTTGTAGGATAGTTTGTTGTGTTAAATTCGGATGAATTTGTAGGCCATGAAGTGCCACCATTGAATTGAACAAGATTTCCTGCTGCTTCATACCTTGGGCCCCAATGATAACCAGTTGTAGCACTTCCAGATGGTGCACCAATAGGATCGGTAATATTGCCAGAATTGAACATTGTTGAATCTGGTCTCATCCACCAGAGAAGTGTTAGTTTTGTTGGCATCGTTAAAATATCAGTAGTGATACAGGTTTCATTTGAAAATTGAGCACCATAATCTTGATCAAATGGAACAGTCCCATGAACCAGACACCTTAGATATTGCATAACCTCGTCTGGTTTATCATTCAATGGCCACCAGTATTTGAGTTTGTTCGTGTGTTTCAGTTTACTCCATTCTGTAATTGTTGCTTCAGTTGGAAAAATTTGTTGAGAAAAATCAAATGTTATGTGGGTATTAACGGGCTGATTTTGACAAACCGCCTGTGTTGTTCCAGTTGTTCCATCTATTAGATTTGCTAGAGTTCCAGAAATATTTGATGTTATCCAGTCTGTTGAAAGAGAATAGGTAAAGCCAATAACATCAGGAATAATAACATCAGGAATAATGTGTTCCGACCATTCATCGACTGTCGATGAAGTTGTTTGATTATCTAATAATAAATACCACGTCCCATCAGTTCCGTTTGTTGTATCATTACTTCCATAAATACTAAAATTTTTCCAATTCATACAAGAGCAGTTACCCCTCGGGTATAGCTTGATCGAATAAAGTTTCTTTGGTGTTGAGAGAATATATCCTGCCGTAATTTCTGATGGTGAAGCTGAGGCTTGTGTTAACCAATACGTTGATATGTATGAGTCAAATGCTTTTGCAATTGGATCATATTTATCATTACTAGAAGCAAAAGGAGTTCCACCTGTGCATTGAGTAGTTCCACCAGCGGTTTCTATCCATTGCGTTTCTCCGTTTTGAATATAATAACAGTTGTTGGTGGTATGATATTGAGACATACCAACAATCTTAAAAGCTTTCCATGGCCCTCTTTTATTCACATGTTGTTTTTTCTGTCCGTTTCCAATTGAAACCTCATTCAGATATTCACCATTCGATTGTGTTTCCACTCTAAATCTCCAGTATTTCTTATTCCCATAATTAGGACATGTTATGTAATTCCAACCAGCTTGATTTGGTTTAAATCTTCCTGCAGCTAAAGACCAATTTAGATTATCATCCGAATATTCAACACACCAAACTTCATTTGCAGTTGAACTGCCACTATATGACATTCCGAATTTAGTAGGAGCATATTCTTTTCCTTGAACCTTAACGCCAGGAGGAACAAAATTGGCATTCCATAATGCTGTTCTAGAAAGACGATAATGACTTAATAAAACAGGTTCAAGAACATCGGTTGAATAAGCTCCGAACGAAAATCCAGATAAAGCCGAAAAAGTATAATCAGCAATTTGTTCTAGTTCAATTCCATCTCTATAGAGATATCCGACTCCTGATCTTCTGACAATAGCATAATGATGCCATCCTGACAACATCCTCCAATGATTAAGATTTTTTGCTTTTGTACGTTCACACCAAAGACCATATCCATTAGAATAAAATACTGAACCAAATCTATTTACTAATGATCCACTATGATTTGGTCCACTATAATGACCAATACAGGTAAAAGGGTAAAAATCCGGAGTTTGGCCAGAAGTATATGCCCAAAAATCGACAGTGAAATCACCTGTTCCAATAGCATTTCCTGCTAAACTTGTACATTCAACATAGCTACTATTGAATGTTGAATAATTTAATACATGAGTAATCCCACTAATAGGTGGCAACGGGGTTGCGGCAAATGTTTGTGGAACAGAAAATGTCCAAATATTTCCACATTCATCTGTTCTTGTGTTATTCAACTTCAAAAGAAAAACTGTATCGCTCGTTATCTTATAGGGATCATCTTCTACAATGGGAATATCATGTTCAATATTTTTCCCATGTAAATAATTTTCACGTAAAAATGAATTCAATTTATCTGGTGAATGATCATAGAATTTTAATCCATTTAAATTCATTTTATCACTTCTTTCATTTTGTTAAAAATTGATATAGGCACCAATATTTGATGCCTATATCAGATGAATGAATAGTTTTTGATGGCGCTGATAACCGTGGTTGAAACGTTTGAAACTCGTGCCATGTTTTCACGCTCCCTTTATGCTTCTAAATCAATGGTGATAGTCATATTGGTTGTTCCAGTATAAAACACATTTTCGTCCAAGTTTCCATTCACTAGATGTGATTTATTGAACCCAGTGTTATATGTAATCCCTACTTCTGATAATTGTGCCAAGGTTGGCGTATAGCCATTCCCATCTTCCAATAGCAATCGTAGTTCTGTTTTCCAAGTCCCGCCTAAAACGGGTGATCCTTTAACCCTTAACCTCCAAAAACGAGCCGAAGTCGCGGGGAAGCCACCAGTCCCCGCCCAGGCCCACGTCAGAGGAACAAGACTCGTTTTGTCTCCGCTGATGTTTGTCCAGTTGATACCATCATGACTACACTCTACACAATAATTAGAAGTTCTGGATGCACCAGTGCAGTAAAATTGAAAATCAATAACAGGGGGAAAAACAGATGAAACTTCCACCTTCGAAACATCCACCTTCGGTTGCCGCAACAACACCTCCATCACAGAAGATGAAATAAAACCATCACGAATTGACATTTTTAATCAACCTCCTTTGATTATACAGTTTAAAAATTCTCATTTTTAAGATTTTACGATAACAATGTTTAAGGGTCTATTTCTAAATTTAATCAAATGTCTATATCAATCCATCCACCAGCCGTCGCATTCATGGATATACCTGTTTTTATAGTAATCCAATCACCATCTATGCCATTTGTCGTATTTACACTCACTGACAATTCTGCATTTATAAACCGCCACTCGGGGTATGCATTTCTTGTTTGTAATCGAACCTTGTTTGTGGCGAATGTCGTAGCCCGATAAACAGATAGCCAGACTGTGGCCGCCACTGGAGATGTACTCACGTGCCAAAATGTGGTAGTTTTCCCGTTCGTTAAAATTATAAATTTTTATATTACTTATATGATTGTGCCCCGCTGTATGCATCGCTTCCACGTCTGTGACGGTCATGGCGGCATCGTCCACAGGACACGTGGCAGGCCTCACGCCGAGCAGGCGCCCCAACCGAAATGGAAGCACAGCCTGTGTCCGGGCCACGAGCCAATGTCCAATCTCATGTACGACGAGCGGCAGAATGGTGGAAAGAAAGTCGAGATCCCAAGGCCGAATTACCACTTCGCGAGGCGGGACCCGATCTTCGCGTCGACGAGCGACGGCAAGTCGCTGAAGTACGAGTGGAAAGCACCGTTGCTCGCGTGACCGACGTAGAAGTGCGAGCGGCAAATGCGGCCGACGAGCCCCGGATTCCGCCCAGAGAAGTCCGGGATAAAGCTCGTAGATGCCGGACCGAGGGAGGCCCCAAGGAAAAGATGATCGAAAAGTCCGCCGGTGACAAGCCCTTGATTGTAGTAGGTCGCTTCGCTCGCGCTGTCCTGCGGGCACGTCACTCCGGTCGAGGAGTAATCCCCGCCTGCTTCAGTCCAAAGCTCGTACTTCCCACTTGCGTCTGTTCGCGCACCGTCCATCCATTCGGCGTGCGTCGAGCCGTACGAGCCGTCAAACGCAAATTCTTCTATGCCTCTATACTTGCACAGCGAAGCGTTCTGGCGGCTTGCCTCCGGTACGAGCTGGAAGGTTTTTTGCTCAATTACGGCTCTGCCGAGGATCTCGTGCCATTCCTGGAGACTGATCATGTGATGACCTTCGCCGATCCCAGCGGCCGCGTCTTTAAACGCCTGCCAACTCACGTTGCCCCAATGCGTTTTTCCCGGCTGACTACCGGGCGCGCCGCCGTTATTGAATGCCCTGTAGGTTCCCAACAAGAACCGATCGAGCCATGACCCATTTCTCTTAAACGCCCCCGGATTCGCGGTGAAGCCGTCGAGGGGAACGTCGGAGATCCACATACACCATTTGCCAGCCGCGTGGCTTCCGATCGGCCCTATGCCGCGCTTCCAGTAGGCGATGGGAATGCTTCGGAAACTGTTTCCGCCCACAATTACCTCTGGGAAGTTGAATGCGGGGTGTGCGTCGAAGTCCGCCTTGGTCAGCGTGATGATGTTTCCGTTTTCGTCGATCCACTCCAAACCGGCTCCGTTGACGCTGCGCGTCCCTGTGTCCATAACGCCGAACACCTGCGCCGGCGCATGCACCCGCCTGTTGCAGATGGAGTTCGCCTGCCCCAGTCTCATCATATTATAATAATTAAAATCTGTTAATTCTAAGAATCCATTACTATTACTCATTTAACTCAACATCCTTAATTCATAATGCTCCAATTCGACATACCCTTGTAATGGCAAAATATTATTTTTAACATATATTTCAACTGTTAAATATGAAGCAGGAGCATCAGGATATGGTATTCTACCAATAGAAATTTTGCCTGATTTATTATTTTTCACATTCATTTCAATTGATTCTATAATTATTTCTTTTGTAGCTGGATGTTCAGCTTTAACAAGAACTTTCACAATAGGATCAAATTGTGTATCGTTAGAAAGAACATGACTGATATAATAATTCAATTTACAGACAAATTCAAGAGCAGCATTTGCATCACCAAAAAATTGATGTGCTAAAACATATTTTGTATCTACTAATTGATATGAACCAACATTATTGAAATCAATTTTAGGAGATACGGTTATCATACCATTGACAGAACAGTCATAAGAAGGAACTGAATACAATTTACATCTAGCAATATTTAGATAGATTGTTTCAGAAAGTGAATTATTAGTTTTGCCATAAATTTTAATAGTCCACAAATCTTTATCATTCAAAGTATTACAATTCAATTCATAAATCTTATAGATTAAATCTGAACCACTCATTATGTCAATATTGTTTTCTTCCACTGTAATAATATGGCCATCAGAATCTTCAACAGTAATTTTAATATCAGATTGTGGCACTGGAGTTGATGAAGTAACGGCTCCATCGGAATGTAAACGATTCGAACGTTTGAATGTATTAAATCTTTCAAGATACAATTTTAATGTCTGTGAATGTCTAGACTTTTGAGAAATGAAATAGCCAACAGCCATGATATTATATTCATTAGACAATGTTTCCAACGTATTAGAAGTATGAAGAAGAGTAATATATGAACTTCCGCCACCACCAGATACAACCGTATTGTCAAGAACATGTTTCAATGTCTTTGGAGAAATAATTTTATTATCTACTGTTCCCGCCAAAGATTCTGCATTATCAGCAAATGTTGGAACTGTAGGAGGATCAGGTAGATTATCTACAGCAGTTTGAATTTGATTTTGAACATAAACTTTTAGTGTGTTTGGTGCAACAGATTTATCATTTACAACACCTGTATTTACTTCTTGTTGTGTAGCAAACTTTTGTGATGCAGAAGGGACTAACGGAAATTCACCATTAACATTATCAGTGATATACCATTGACCACTTTTGAAAACCAATTGAAAAGACGTATTCTCAATTTTCAATCCAGTGTCAATCTTGAGAACAATACCATTGGATTTTGTAAAATCATATCCATTAGCATTTTTTGTTAAGAAAGGACTGAAATTAACACCATCATTGGTAAATTCAAAAGTGTTTGTAATTTCATTCCATTTCATACTTACTTTTGGTAATGAACCACGATTAACAGAAATCATAGCATTACCAATGGCACTCAAATCATTATTTCCTGTTAATCCATCGTTTAGAATAATTTCTTTATCTTGTATTTTTAAAAATTCAACTTCTTTTTGATTGATCTGTTCTTTAACAACTAATCTATCAACTTCCAATTCTTCAGCCTTGATTGGAAATGGAAATTCAATTGTATTATTTTCAACATTTTTTTGAATTAAAGAAACAGGAGTTCCATTAATATTGATTTTCAATTCAGCTAATTTGGATGTTGGATTATAAGTAATTGTCATAATCCCGTCGTCTAATGGGAATGTCGAATCATTAAAATAATTACCAAAGAATTTATTTAATAGAAGTCGTAATTCTTCCATTGTATTTGAAACTTTTACAATTTCAGCCATAATAGCACTCCCTATGAAAAAATTGGCGGCAGAATCTCCACCACCAATTTAATTTTATTCTCTTTTTATTTATAGGATCAATCTTTTTTGACCGTATAATGTGCACCTATTTGTTTAAATAATTTAAAGTCTTTAGGATCAATCCCATTTTTATCCATTAGTTCTAACAGAACAATTTCCAATTCATTTAAAAATTGAGCAATGTTCAAATCATCAATTTTAAAATTGCCATGATAATTGGGCATTTAATTACCCCCATTTTCCAATTTATCAATTCGTTCAGTCAATTGTTGTATCAAAGCTATGGATTGAACCCGAAAGTCTTTAAGATTGGAAACTTCTTTTTTTAATGTTTTAATCTCTAATCTTAAATTCTCTGTTAATTTCTCTTCAGCCGTCTGTTCATATATGATAGCCCCACTAATAGGGTCTCTTTTTTTAACTGCCATGTTGAATTTCCTTTCATTATAACATATCAGGCATAGATGTTTTTGACACAATCAAAAAGAGCTCTTTTACCTTCGGAGTGCTAAAAATACTCAAGGAAGACATATCCATTTTCAATTTCAAATTATTTGATTTAATTGGGTATGGAATTTGTTGATTGTCATAATCATATCCAAGTTCAAGGGCCCAATTATTTAATTGTAAAGATACGTCTGTTTGTGGTGAAAAATAAAATACTAATGTTTTGGATGAAGCATTTCCAAAAGTAAATTTATATTTATCTTGAACACCATTTAACGGTTCTACATCCCAATTTGAATAGAGTGTATAAACATAATTTGGGCTTGTGCCAGTTCTTTCATAAATATACAAATCTTTTTTAGACATGGCATCAATAAAAACGTTTTCCAATTTACCTAAATCCATACCACTTGGCAATAATTCTCCTTGCACATTTTCAACAACTAATTTTGAATATGAAGGAGAAATACTATTATGAGTATCGTTCAATAATCCATTTACCAAGAGTTTATATTTTGGTTCATATTTGTTAATACTATTTGAAAAAACACCAACTCTGGTATTAACCGGAACAGTTGGGCTAAATGTGATTGTAATTTGATTCGTATCTTTTGAAACTGTATACCCATTTGTTTGTTTAACATTTCCAAAATAAATACACACACAATCATCATTAAAATCATTAAAATCATTAAAAATATTTGGATATTGATCTTTTGTTAAAGAAATTGTTGCAATTGGTGATGCACTGATTTCAAAATATGGTTTAGCTAAAAATTTATACTGGGAATCATCAAATAAACTATATTTGCCACAATAATCTCTATTTGATGTTTTGACAAATTGACTCAATTCAATTAAATCATCTTGATCTAAACAACGATTAAATACTCTCCACTCATCAATATAGCCTTTGAAAATATGAAGAGGAATATTACTATTTTTAGTTTGCTTACAGGCACCTAAGAAAGGTGCACCCAAATTAGGATCATTTGGAATTGAATATGTGTCAATCAATTCATTGTCTACATAAAAATAAATTTGTTTGACAGCTTTATTTGAAGAATCAATCTCAGTGTCCCATGCAACAGCAATTTCCGTAAATTGACCAATTTTCAATGAAGGAACACTTGAATCATTTTCCAAAGAAAGATTCTTATCGGTAAATAATCCATTCTCTTTTACACCAAATCCAAGATATGGTTTCATTGTTTTATTTGATACTCTCATCCAAAGTTTTGAATCTTCTCCAAATAAGAATTTGTCCTCTTCAAATATTCCATTCTCTGATGGCTTTGGCAAAGAATCAAGAGCAACATAAAAATGAATTGTTCCACTAGCAGGCAAACCATTTACAACTTCCGTTTCGCCAGCAGAATTAATCTTTGTCCAAGCAATATTTGGATTCAAACAAGAAATACTGTTCATTTTTAATGATTGCCCAAATTGTGTAATGGAAATTTCTTTTGAAAAAGATAATCCATTTTGATTTGCTGGAACTTCCAAAACATCTTGCATAAGAACTTCAGAAGTTGTATCTGGGTCTTTTATCAAATAATTTGAATAATCGCTATTATCAAAAGGAAGATATTGGATCAAATTTGGCACCATTTGAAGCTTAGGCCAAATCTTTGGTGCAATCTCACCATATTGTCCACCAAACCTGTGATTAGCTAACAGAACAGGATTTTGATTCATGGAATAGTGTTTTTCCGGTTTTGTTCCCCAATATCCCCTTTGAGCAACAGTCATTTTATAACCGGGTATTCCAGTGGTTAAAACATTTTCTACGGACTCAAGAAGAGAGTATTGAATATATTCGGAATCAATTTTAATAACCCCGTTAGTTTTCGGAAAATAATCAGCATTTCTCAAATAGATAATATTATCACTTTCCGTAATGAAATAAGGAGATTGTGTTGATCCATTGTCAAAAATTTCAGTAGCCATATTTGTATGTTGATAAAGAACCATTGATTCTGGCGATTCTCCAACGTAAACAAGAATACCATTGATAAAATCAGGGTATTTTACAAAAAGATCAATTTCAAAATTTCCAGTTTTATTAGTCAAATCAACACATTCAATTTTAGATAGTGGTGAATGGAAATAGGTATTTCTAATTGATCCATCTTCTTTTGAGATATTCGGAACATCATAAGATTCCGATGCAACCGCAAAATACCATTTCTTACCACTTGCAAAGCCAAAAGCTGAATTTTTAATTTCAACTCTTTCAATGAATGGAATAACAACAGGAGTTGGACTAATACAAACATCCATTTGATAATAATTATCACCTAATGATTTTCTTTCCATTGTATCAGTTGAAACAACTTCTTGTTGTCTCATTGCATTTACATTTTCACTCAATGAAATCCAATACAACCCACCATCAAATGATAAACTTGGTGAAAGAGTGTGAATTGATCTATCCACACTCTCCTTCCATACAACTCTAATTTTATTCATAAATTCACTAGTTTGAATTTGATTTTGAACAGGATTTTGAACAACCATATTTAATCACCTTTAATTTGGAATTTCCATGCTTCTCATAATATAAGACCCAGTCAATCCATATTTAGCAAACAACATTGAAAGAGTATTTAAATTGATAAATGGTGTCTTTCTATCATCAGAAGTTGACAATTCGAATTTAAAAATGATATCTTGTCTGTCATCATAATTCGATTCTATTGAAATTGATTCGGACAATGGACAAATATACCATTCTTTATTATTAATTTGGTATGTTGTTTTGATTTCTGTCTCTTCCAAAACGATAGAATCAAATGAAATATTCATGAGTGAAAATTTCCCAAGAGATAATGACAATGGTTTAAATAGCAATGTTCCAATCGGATTGAATTTAGCACGATAGAGTGTAAATGTTAAGTCTTGGTCTTGATGTGTCGTCCATGAAACATTATTTGAAGATGTAAACATTGTTCCCTTATGTGTTTGAGACTGTAATAAAGTATTTGTCATGATATCTTTATTACTCATCTTAGCAAAATAAATCTTATATCCCGGCCTATCACAGCCAACAATCAAAGCGTATTCTTTTGAAGGTTGACAATATATTGGGAAATTGAATTTAAAGTTTGTTGGAATTGTTGCATCTGGCGAAGTTTTAATATCTTCCCATCGCAAAGTTGATCTATAAAGAATTGGGCCATTTGGTTCCCCACCAGATATTTCCCTAATCATATACCAAATTTCTTTAATCTCTGGATTTTCAGGCTTTGATTCAAAGAACAAATCAAAACTTGAAATGAATGTATCTTCATCAAACCAGAAAGATTGTGCCAATGGATCGCCTCGCCATGTCCATCCTAATTGATTAACAACACTAACAGTTGTAGTATTCAAAGTGTTGATATACATAGTATCGTAGATTCTTTGAATGTTCTGAACTTCTGTAATTCTTTCCATTTCACGAATAAAAGAAAGTCCAGTATAAGAAGTAATGGCAACAGTGTCAGTTGATTGCCATACATTGTTGATTTGTTTATATTCAGCCACCATAATCAACTTTGTTCCAGTTGATGTTGCAACAGGCGTTTTGAAATCTAATTCGAATTCCCCACGACTATTTGTTTTAATCTGATATGGCAAACTTCCGACAGTGCCCATATTTGGCAAGAGATTGAAAGAAGTAATTAAAACATCATTAAAATTCAATCGCACTTCTGAAAATGGAATAAAATTCCTTCCCTTGATTCTCAATGTTTCTTGTGGCATCAATCCAGTATCTAAATCCTCAAGAAATTTCATTGAAATATTTTTAAATGTTTCATTTTTAACTGATCTTGAAGTTGATGTTGAAGTTGTTGATGATGTTGAAACAGAACTCCAACTACTAATAACAGTATTTCCACTTCCAACCGTTGTTGATGTGCTAACGGTTCTTGATGTAGAATTTCGAATTGTTGAACTTGACATAAATGTCTTTAATGGTAAAATAACTTCTGTATCTCTAGCAATACGTTCTTCAATCTTTACTGAATATGGCGGTTTAACTTCCAAGATTGGTTTCAATGGAATCAAATTATAAGGATTCAAATCAATTGAATCTGTTGCATATCTTTGCCAGTCAATTGCCATTTCAGAATAAGGAAGAGAAATCATATAATCATTATTGAATGTAGTAGAGGATGTATCAATGATTTGATTGTTTTCAATTTCCTTAACACCAAGAATTTCAGAAACCAGTGGTAATCTTAATTCTTGTTCAAAGATATTAATGCCTGCTCTATAATCAGGATGATAATAGTCTGATCTTGAAAAATCAGCAAATGAATCAACATAAATACCTTTTAAATTACCACTTGATTGTGATTCATCTTTCTGTTCATGTATCTTTTGGGCTTCTGTTTCAAGTGCTGTCATAGCTAAATTGAATTCCAAATTGTTAAGTCTATCAATATTGGCTCTTTGATCAACAACCGAAACTCTATAAATATTAAACATTTGAACTGAATAACTTGATGGTTGTTTGCCTGGTTTGACATAGATATAAGCCAATGGAAGAGTATTAATTGGAATTTGTGGAACTGTTATTTCCCACTCTTCACCAGCAATACCAGAAATTACTTTTAACTCACCAGAAATGTCAATATAAACTAAATCATAACGTGAAAGATACCAAGTATAAGTAATGGTAAAATCCGAATTTTCTTCTGGATCAACTTGAAACATTATGATGGTATAATTGTCATCATCAACAGAAAGAGAATAATCAACACCTTCATAATATCTTCTTATATAGGAAATATCAACAAAGAATGTTGAACCAGAAGCAGGTCTATTTGATGATAACCACACAATTGAATTACCATCCCTTGTCCAATCTCTTCCATTTACATAAACATTATTCCCTTGAAAAATCTGATGAATTTCTTTTACAGAATCAAGTTTCAAAATATCAGACATGGAGCCTGAAACTGATCGAATAACTTGGAAGTTATTATTTCGAACTTGACATTGAATTTTTTCAATAAGCTTGACATTTGGTTTAAACAGTTTATATTCTTTAACCGAAGAAGTAAATGTTCTCACTTCATCAACTGTTGAATTTTTACTATCAATGGCAGATTTATTTTTGATATTTTGATTATCATAACTGTATTCATATCCCATTACATAAGCTCTGCCGGGAGTAATATTGATCTTGTATCTTTCAATCGTTGATTCATCAGAAGAACAGGAAACTTTCATTCCCTTGACAATAAAATTGCCAACTTCATCAAATGTTCTATGAGCAAGATAATCATACATTTTACCAAAAGCAGGTTTTGGTTTAGTTGGGCCAATAAGACGCCCATTAATCAATTTCAAAATATCAATGATTCTTCTGGAACCAGACTGAGCAATTTTCAATTCCTCTTCCGTAAAGATTAATGGAACAGAAATAATTTTCAATCTATGAGCGCCTGGTTCACCATAGTTTTCATACTTTTCAGCAGGGTCTTTTAATAATGGGTCATCTTCTTCGGTAATTGCCATTTGATGGATTTCAACACAAATAAATTTGACACCTTCAATAACATCTTCAATGGGCCATTCAGCATTCGGAATATCAATGATATATCCATCAACATAAATTTTACCATTGGAAAGGGATGCTCTCCCTATATCTTCTCGGAGAAAGAAAGAGCATCCAGACACAACCGTTCCATTTGTTAAAATGTTATCCCCAATATTTTTGATATGTTCCATTGTCAATCCGGTCATTACATTCAATTCTCTATTTTGTAATGTTCTTCCGGGAACTGACAATAATTTGACATATCCTTTACTTATTTCTTCAGCCGATGAATCATAATACGGCTTCCTAGTAGCATCCATAATTGATTTCATTTAATATACCTCTCTTTATTAAACCAAGGCATTGACAATCAAGTTCTTGATTAAAGGAGTATCTTTTAACAAATTATTAATCATTTGAATCTTCACCAAAATATACTTGGGATAAATAGAAGTTTGGTTTGTAGATGAAGGAACAAATACCTTTGTAGTATTAGTAGAATATTTTGAACCATTATCAACAAAATTGAAATAGAATATATTTCCATCTTGTATTAATGATGGACATTGACCATTTAATGATTCCTGAATAATTGTTCCGTGATCCCACAAATAAGCTTCTCTGACACCATTGGCATCATGTTTTTCAATTCTGGTTGAATCAGACCCACGAACAACTGTTAAAGCATTTCCAGATTTTGTAAATGTCATAATTTCATTGTCAATTCTAATTTTACCAGAATTTGGGAAATCAATGAGTTTATTTGTATCTAAGAATACTGTTGTTGATTGATTATCCAGATTTTGTATTAACAGTGCATGTGATGTTGAATCATAAATCTGATTCAATTGAATAGAAGTAATTCCCCTATAAACTTTAAAACCATACATGTTTTTATCTGGTTGTATTTTTAACTTCACTGAATTATTCGAACATCCATTAATTTCTACTAATTCAGAACCAATTTCAAATCCATCCCTATCTAACAAAGCCACTCGATAATAATACTTACCCGTTAAACTACCCGAACCATCTTTTGAAATTTCTAAAATGTTTGGTTTCAACAATGACAATTTTGTCAGATATGTAAACTTGGCAAATGTTCCATTTGATTTTGAAATTTCATTTGAATAATCAATTTCTCTCCAATCACTTGAATCATTTGGAGACACGTAAAT
>Ga0116148_1002677_pt1 | contig 17272 bp, 18 predicted proteins | sample AD_UKC055_MetaG_FD_89786 | JGI IMG/M metagenome (GOLD analysis project Ga0116148, IMG submission 89786) | Active sludge microbial communities of municipal wastewater-treating anaerobic digesters from USA - AD_UKC055_MetaG | ecosystem: Engineered > Bioreactor > Anaerobic > Digestate | place: USA... | reverse complement strand
GTTTCCATGATTCTCTATTTGCTGTTTACGATAGGGGTCAGTTTGTGGTATTCGAAGCGGAGCGCACGGAATACCGAGTCTTACTTCCTTGGCGGGCGCGGTCTTGGTCCTTGGGTTGCGGCTATGAGCGCCGAAGCTTCCGATATGAGCGGCTGGCTTTTGATGGGATTGCCGGGAGTGGCATATTTTACCGGTGCTGGCGAGGCTGTCTGGACTGCAATCGGGCTTGCGATCGGTACCTGGATCAACTGGCGGATCGTGGCAAAACGACTGCGCTCCTACTCGCAGATAGCAGGAAATTCGATTACGCTTCCCGAATTCTTCAGCAATCGGTTCCATGACAAAAAGAGAGTTCTTTCATCGATTGCGGCGGTTCTTTTGCTTGTATTCTTTTCCATATATGTCGGTGCCCAGTTTGTTACGTTCGGTAAGCTTTTTAGCTATGTGTTCGGTGTGGAAGAGTATTATGCGGTGATGGTGGTTTTCGGCGCGCTGTTCGTTCTTGCCTACACGATTGTCGGCGGATTCCTTGCCGAGGCTGCATCCGATTTTATCCAGGGCACGCTGATGTTTATTGCGCTCGTTTCTGTGCTGCTGATCGGTACGATCCATGCCGGCGGCCCTGCTGCGATTGCGGCAAACCTCCGCGAGATTCCCGGATTTCTTGATTTTTTCGGAATTGCAGTGCCGTTCGACGCTTCCGGGGCGGCTGTTTCTGCGGCAGCAGGGAATGTTCAGGCTGCGGTTGCGGGCAAACCGGTGTTCGGGCCTGCGATGAAGTACAGTATTTTAAGTATTGTGTCTTGCCTTGCCTGGGGTTTGGGGTACTTTGGCATGCCGCAGGTGCTGCTCCGCTTTATGGCTATCGAAAAAACGTCAAAAATTGCCCAATCCCGGCTGATCGCGGTGGGCTGGTGCTTTATTTCTCTGTTTGCTGCAGTCTCCATCGGTTTGATCGGCCGGGCCCTGATGACGACGCTGCTTGTCGATGCAAGTCAGGCGGAGACGATTTTCATTCATCTTGCGGTAGACTTCTTCCCCCCGCTGCTCGCCGGCTTTATCCTTTCCGGCATTACCGCAGCGTCGATCAGTTCTTCCGATTCTTACATGCTGATCGCTTCGTCGTCGCTTGCAAACGATCTGGTGCCCGCACTGGCCGGCAAGCCGGTATCCGAACGCACCATTATGTGGATTGCACGCGCCACGCAAGTTGCAGTTACCTGCTTCGGGATTTGGGTTGCACTTTCCGGAAACACATCGATTTTCCGCGTCGTTTCGTATGCCTGGGCAGGGCTCGGCGCAGCCTTCGGTCCGCTTATTCTCTACTCTCTGTTCTGGAAGCGGACGAATTTCCAGGGTGCCGTCGCCGGTATGCTTACCGGCGGTATTACGGTGTTTCTGTGGAAAAACGTGATTTCCGGACTTGGCGGGGCTTTCGGCGTGTACGAGCTGCTGCCTGCTTTTATTCTTTCGGCAATCGTAATTCCGGTCGTCAGCCTTTTGACGCCGGCACCCTCTGCAGAAATACTGGGTGAATTTGAAACTGCGAAAACCGCGGAATTCTGACCGGGACTGGAAAGATGCACATACTCAAGGATCGCATTCTGAATGACAGTGTCGTTCTTCAGGGAAATATTCTGAAAGTGGGAAGCTTTCTTAACCATCAGATGGATATTGCCCTTTTTAATGAAATTGGACGGGAATTTGCCCGCCGGTTTGCCGGGGTGCCTGTTACCCGTATTTTGACGATCGAGGCATCCGGGATTGGTATTGCATGCATCACCGCTCAGTATTTTAACGTACCGGTCGTATTTGCCAAAAAGAACCGCACGAGAAACCTTTCGGACGATGTGTATGCCACCGAGGTAAAGTCTTATACACACAATACGTCGTATGACGTTATTGTGGCAAAGGATTTTATCCGGAAAGGAGACTCGGTGCTGCTGATCGACGATTTTCTTGCAAACGGGTGCGCCCTTGAAGGACTTGCAGATATCGTTGAGCAGGCACATGCGTCAGTTGCCGGCGCAGGTATCGTAATCGAGAAAGGGTTCCAGGACGGCGGATCGCGGCTTCGTGCCCGGGGCATCAGGCTCGAGTCTCTCGCCGTAATCGAGCGGATGAGCCCGGAAGAGGGCGTCGTGTTCGTACCCGGGCCGCAGGAGCTTTGATTGGATACACACGGAGCCGGCGAGTCCTTGTGCGGACAGCCTGGCTCCGCTTGGTATAGAGATGAGCCGAAGAAACATAATCGAGTTTTTCGAGGCACTCAAGAGGAGAAAGTTGTATGAAAAAGGTTCCGGGAATTGCATTGATAGCGGCCGCTGCGCTGCTTTCGGTCTCGTGCGCCAAAAAGGCCGACGAGGGGAAAAGTTCTGCCGCACTCACGAAAGAAACCGTAAAGGTCGGCTTCGTGTATATCGGCAATATTCATGATGAAGGCTATACCGAAGCTCACGATCAGGGGCGGCTCGCGCTCAACGAGATGGGTATTGCTACCGCGTATATCGAAAATGTCGCCGAGAACGCAGACTGTGAAAAAGCGGTACGAGACCTCATCGATCAGGGATGCAATGTAATCTATACAACCAGTTTCGGGTTTATGGATTGGACGCTGAAGGTTGCCGCCGAGTATCCGAACCTCTACTTTGCCCACTGCTCGGGGTACAAGAGAGCCGACAATGTGTCGACATACTTCGGCAAGGTGTATCAAGCCCGGTATCTTTCCGGAATTGCAGCAGGCAAGAAAACTGATACCAACAAGATCGGCTATGTTGCGGCTATGCCCATTCCCGAAGTTATCCGCGGAATCAATGCGTTTACGCTTGGCGTGCAGTCGGTCAATCCTGCGGCAATTGTAGAGGTTATCTGGACCAATACCTGGTTTGATCCGGCCGTTGAAAAACAGGCAGCACTCGAACTGTTGAACAAGGGCTGCGATGTGATGGCTCAGCACCAGGATTCCACCGCAGCGCAGATCGCTGCCCAGGAAAAAGGCGCGTTTGCGATCGGCTATAATACCCCGACCCCGACGGCTGCTCCGAAGGCGTATATGACTGCACCACTTTTCAAGTGGGCGACGTTCTATGTCGACGATGTACAGGCAATCTTGAATGGCACCTGGTCAAGCCGCGCGTACTGGGAGGGTCTCGACAAGGGTATGGTTGCGCTTGACGATCTTACCGCCAACTGCGCGGAAGGTACCGCCGAGCTTGTCGACGCTGCAAAGGCGAAGATCATGGACGGTTCGTTGTATGTGTTCACCGGTCCGCTGCTGGACCAGAGCGGAACCGAAAAGGTTGCGTCGGGTGTGAAGATGACCGACGAAGAGGTGTGGAACATGGGCTGGTTCGTCAAGGGCATTATCGGCTCTGTGCCCAACTGATTCAGAAGACGGTATGGCAGACGCACGTTATATTGAATTACGCGGCATCACCAAAAAGTTCGGCGCCGTGGTTGCGAACGACGGCGTCTGCCTGGACGTTGCGCGGGGCGAGATTCTCGCCCTGCTCGGAGAGAACGGATCGGGCAAGAGTACGCTGGTAAACATGCTTTCCGGTATATACGCTCCCGATTCGGGTTCGATCTATATTGATGGAAGGGAAACGGTGTTTTCTTCTCCGGCGGACGCGATCCGTGCGGGGATTGGAATGGTGCATCAGCACTTCAAGCTTGTTCCGGTCATGACGGCACAGGAAAACGTCTCTGTCGGAGAAAAGGCCGGTTTGTTTGTGCGCTTCGCGCGTGTGCGCGAAAAAATGTATCAGATAGAAAAAAAATACGGACTGGTAATCAATCCGGAAAAAAAAGTGTACAATATGTCCGTCGGTGAAAAACAGACGCTCGAGATTCTCAAGGTGTTATACCGGGGTGCGAATGTTCTGATTCTTGACGAGCCGACGGCTGTACTTACTCCGCAGGAAACCGCGCAGCTTTTTCAGATTCTTGGGAAAATGAAGGAGCAGGGCTGCGCGATTATTATAATTACCCATAAACTGAACGAAGTAATGGAAATCAGCGACCGGGTTACCGTGTTGCGAAAAGGCAAAAGCGTCGGCACTGTGCTGACGGCCGGGACAACGCCGCGAGAGCTTACCGAGCTCATGGTCGGCGGTCCGATTAATCTTGAGATACAGCGGGAATCCGTTACGCGCACGGCAGAACCGATGCTTGCGGTGCAAGGACTGACGCTTGCAGACGATGAAGGCGTTACCGTGCTTGACGGTATGGATTTTGACCTGTATGGCGGCGAGATTCTCGGCGTTGCGGGCATCGCCGGCTCGGGCCAGAAGGAATTGTGCGAAACCATCGCCGGGCTTATCGATCCGCATCGCGGCTCGGTGCGCTTTCTGGGCGAGGAGCTTCGCGGGCTTTCTCCACGGGCGATAATCAAAAAAGGCATCAGTATGAGCTTTATCCCGGAGGACCGCCTCGGCATGGGGCTGGTGGCCGGGATGGATATAACTGACAACATTCTGCTGAAGTCCTACAATCATACCAAAGGATTCTTCGTCGACAGGGCTGAAGGGCGCCGCGACGCCGAGAAAATCGTCAGCCATTACGGGATCGCAACTCCGTCGGTGCATCATGTGGTGAAAAAACTTTCGGGCGGCAATATCCAGAAAGTGCTGCTGGGACGGGAAATCGAACAGAACCCGAAACTGCTCATTACGGCGTATCCAGTGCGAGGACTCGACATTGGCGCGTCGACAACTATTTACGATATGCTTAACGCCCAGAAAAAACGGGGAGTCGCAATCCTTTTTATCGGTGAGGATCTGGACGTACTGATGGCCTTGTCTGACCGCATCATGGTAATTCATGCCGGCGCAGTCATGGGCATTGTCGATCCGTCCAGGGTATCGAAAGAAGATATCGGCCTCATGATGCTCGGCTCCAGAGGAAACCCGGACGCTTCTGGAAACCCGGATACTTCTGGAAACCCGGGCGGTACGGCGAGGGAGGCCCTGAAATGATCCGCATTATTACCAAGACAGAGCCTTCTCTGATGCGCGAGAACTTGATGCGGATCGCGGCTGTCGCGATTGCGCTTGCAGCGTCTGCGGTTATCATGGCGCTGATCGGCTACAACCCCTTTGACGTGTACGCCAAGATGGTGCAGGGCTCGCTCGCGACTGCCTATCGCTTCCGCGAAACCATGAACAAGACGATTCCGCTTGTCGTGCTGTCGCTCGGAATTGCCGTAGCCTTCAAAATGAAGTTTTGGAATATTGGTGCCGAAGGGCAGCTGTACCTGGGAGCCTTCGGGGCAACATTTGTTGCGCTGAACTTTGGCTATCTACCTGCCGTCTTGCTGCTTCCGCTCATGTTTTTCGCCGGATTTCTGTGCGGAGGCTTTTGGGCCTTCATTCCCGCCGTGCTCAAAGCCCGCCTTGGCGCGAGCGAAACACTCGTCACGCTGATGCTCAACTATGTTGCACTCAAGTGGATCGCCTACCTCCAGTACGGCCCCTGGAAAGATCCTGCGGCGAACGGCTTTCCCAAGATTGCGACCTTCGAAAAAAACGCGATTCTGCCGTCTGTGTTCGGCGTGCACATCGGCTGGATTGTCGCGCTTGTTCTGGTTGTTGTGATGTATATTCTTCTCAGGAAAACCAAGCTCGGGTATGAAATTGCTGTGCTCGGCGAAAGTGAAGCGACCGCTCGGTATGCCGGCATCAGCGTGTCCCGCGTGACCTTCATCGCAATAATGATTAGCGGCGGGCTCTGCGGTGCAGCCGGCATGATGCAGGCCTCGGCTATCGAGCACTCGCTTTCCGAACAGCTTTCCGGCGGCCTGGGCAATACCGCGATTATCACTACATGGCTGGCGCGTCTGAGTCCGCCTGCGATTGTCGTTGTTTCGTTCCTCTTTTCCCTGCTGCTACAGGGCGGCTCGTTCCTGCAAACGTCGATGAAAATCCCTGCAACCGTTGCAGACATCCTTCAGGGAATCATCATCTTTTTTGTCCTCGGCAGCGAGTTCTTCATCCGCTACCGTTTTGTGTGGACATCCCGGAAAAACAAAGGGGAGGCAGCCGAATGAACGCATTCGTCGAGGCGCTCGCCCTGTTCATGCAGACTGCTGTCCAGATGGGCACGCATATTCTGCTTGCAACATTGGGTGGCATTTTGTGCGAAAAAGTGGGAAACATCAATCTTGGTATCGAAGGCATGATGCTCCTTGGCGCCTCGGTCGGCTTTTCGGCTGCCCTCGCCACAGCCAATCCTGCGGCCGCCGTACTTGCTGCAGGGCTCGCCGGCGCAGCCGGTGCCTTCCTCTACGCCGTAGTCGCAGTCACTCTCCGGGGAAACCAGGTTGTAACCGGCCTGGTGCTTACTATTTTCGGGACCGGTGTTTCCGGCTTTATCGGCAACCGGCTGTCCGGCAAGGCAATTCCCCAGGAAGTGCTTGCCGCTTTCGCTCCGGTAAAAATCCCGGTACTGCGTGATATCCCGGTGCTGGGCAAAATGCTGTTCGAGCAGAGCCTCTATGTACATGCGTCTCTGGCGCTCGCCGTGCTGATCTTTGTGTACTTCAGGCATACCTACTCCGGGCTCAATGCCCGCGCGGTGGGAGAGAATCCCGGAGCTGCTGACGCTTCCGGTATCAACGTGGTTTTGTGTAAGTACGTCCATATATGTCTTGGCGGTTTTTTGTGCGGAATCGGAGGCGCCTGGCTTTCGCTGGTGTTCGTTCCCCGCTGGCAGGAAAATATTACCGCCGGTGCGGGCTGGATTGCCGTTGCTCTGATTATTTTCAGCACCTGGAACCCGGTCAAGGCTGTGTTCGCGGCTTATACGTTCGGCGCGCTCAAGGGTGTCGGCTTCAAATTCCAGAATATCGACGCGAGTCTGTTCGGCCGGAAAATTACGTTCGCGCCGCAGATTCTTGATATGATCCCCTATGTTGCAACAATCATTGTTCTAATCTTTATTGCCCGCCGGAAAAAAAAGGAGTACCAGAGCCCGAAAGGCCTTGGCACCCCATATTTCCGCGAAGAGCGGTAGCCCCGCCGCGCTTGCGTCGCGCGCCTGTGGGCAGGACCGCGCGCCTGCAAGTCCGCCGCGCTTGCGGTGCGTTTGTCAGTTTCCTTCCAGTTTTGAAATATCAGCTTCCAGGAGGCTTCTGAGGGAGGCTTCCAGTTCGTCGCCGCTTCCAGCTTTTGTAACCCGCGCGCCGAGTTCGTGCAGGCGTGCGAATTTCGGCGAATCGATGTCGAAGCCGATGATGCTGACCAATTGCGTCGAGGTCCTGATCGGCATGTCTTCTGTCGACTTGTTGTTTCGGTTCGCGTAAATCGCTTCGATAACCTTGTCGGGTTCGGGCGCGATTGTGTTTTCACCGTCGGTTACCAGGATGACACTATTAAAAATCGTTCCCGACTGTGCGAGAATTTCACTCGAACGTTCAAGCCCGAGCCCGATCGCCGTCCCGCCGCGCGGAGAGAAGTGTTCCGGCGCGCAGGCTGCTTCAAGGGCGGCAAGCCCGGCAGCGTCGAGCCTTGTGAGCGGCAGTACCGTACGCACCTTGTCGCTGAACGTCAAAAGCCCGGCCTTCAGCTCCATGTCCCCAGCGTGTGCCGAAAAATCCGCCAAATACCCCGCAACCGTTTGCAGCGCTTCAGAGGCTTGCAGATACTTCGCCTTGCCCCCCGACGAGGGACGCTCTGCCATCGAACCAGAGGTATCCATTACTATAACGATCGAGATGCCCAACGCATCGACGGAGTTCATGCCCGGCCTGAAGCTTTCACTGAATTCGAGCTCGTATCCACGTTTTTTCTCTTGTACCGGGCTGTCCGCCTGTTGCGCGGCTGTCCGGGGGGAGCAGGACGCAAGGAGGAGCGAGGCGGCGAGCACCGTGGCGGCAAGGAGCGGGACGGTGAGCATCGCATCCGTGGGGAGAACGCAAAACAGGCGCACGGGCGAATCGTTCAGCGGTTGTTTGAGATGTTTCATGCGCTACTCCAGCGAGATGAACTGCACTTCCACTCGGCGGTTCTTGTTCGGGTCTTCCGGGTCGATCGGATTGTCCCAACCGCGCCCTTCGGTGACGATTCTGTCCGCATCGATCTTGTAGCGTTCGACGAGCATTTTTTTGACGAACTCCGCCCGCTTTTTGGAGACCAGCTTTGCCTGCGCGCTCGCTTCGATAAACGCCTGGTTTCCCTTTGCCCTGAATTCTTCAACCTTTGCGGTATCAAGATGCCCAACGAGCTTAACGATTGTCGTTGCTAGGAATTCAGTCTGTTCTGCAACTTTTTCGAGCATCTTCATGTTTTCCTTAATCTCGGGCGTTTGCGAGTCCGGGTCGAAGTCCAGTTTCTGCGCATCGAAAAAGAGCTGCACGTCGTTGCTCAGGACTACCCGCTGGTTTTCCAGGTCCCCGATATCGAACGCCGCTTTCTTGTTAAAGGAGTCTGCAATAAGGTTTTTCTGTCCCGCGAATTCTTTCCCGGCGGCGATCGCGTCGATGATCGATGTGTTGATTACCCGCTCGGGATCGTAGGAAACCGTCGACGGGAGGGAACCGAGCTGCTTGTAGTATTCCTGGGCAAGCACAAATATCTTGTATGCACCGATCGGATTTGCATCGTCGAAGAACATGGCCGTTTCCGTAAAGTTTGCGACATGCACGTCGTCGAGCATCGATTTTGCCTCTCCTGGGCTGGCAAGTCCGTAAAAGTCGGCCATGTCAGACCAGGTTTTGGTGTCTATACGCTGAGATGCTTCTGCCATCGATTCCACGAACGCTTTCATCATTTCCGGTTTGTCCTGCAGAAGGTCGGTGCGCACGATGTAGGTGTCGGCAATCAGCTGGTTTGCGTCGCGCGACGAAATGAGCAGGCGCGAGTCGCGCACGTAGTTTTTCGACGAAGGATCGACGGCTTCGTTGATGAACGGTGTCCAGGACACCCAGGCGACGATGCGCGAATCGTTCCTGAACATGTCGAGGGCTATTTCGCCGTCGTCCACCCAGACGACCTTGACGTCGGTGCCGCTCATGCCGTTCTGGGAAAGGTACCACAGGAGCATAAAGCTGTACGGCGTATTGCTTGAGGTCAGGATAATCTTGTCCCGGAGGTCGGCCGGTCGCCGGATCGAGTTCTTTACAAGGATGCCGTCTCCGCCGGAGGACCAGTCAAACAGGCCCAGCACTTTCGGCGCGATGCGCTTGTCGGTTTTGAGCGCGTCGTACAGAAGCGGGAGGCTGTCCATCGGCGCCCAGATGATGGGCCATCGGCCTGCCGCGTAGCCCTGGAGCTGTTCGCCTGCGCTTTCCTCGCGTACCAGCTCGACGGCGAATTTGCCCCGTGTGTAAAAAAACGAATCCTTGTTCGCCTTTGCGCCGCCGTTCGCAGCGAACAGGGCAGCGTAACCGCCCCAAGTGTCCAGAGGTATACGGATCAGCGGCACCGGCCCGTCTCCGAGATCCACCGAAGAAAGCTGGTAGCCGCCGACGCCGGAGACAGTCAGGGGTTCGATCTCTGCGAATACCAAGTCTTGCGCCTTTCCGCCCTGCCGGGAGGCTCCACCGCTTCCGGCAGGTCCGCCGGCTGCTCCTGCGGCGTCCGCTCCGCCTGCCATAAATTTATATGTTACGCCGATGCCTATCGCCGTAACCAGAATCAAAATACCGATCAATGCCCGTTTCATGTCTCGTATCCTTTGGCCTTAAGCCTTGACAGCGATGAGCTTGTTCTTCAGATCCTGCTCGATCTGCGCGAGCTCGGCTTCCGCCTGGGCGCGCTTTGCCTTTCCGTCCTGCTGAATCCTGATTGTTTCTTCAATTGTAGAAAGTAGATCGTCGTTCACCTTTTTGAGCGTTTCGATTTCTACAATACCCCGCTCCATCTCGGTAGCCACCGCGACGGTTCCGCTCTTGAGCATTTCCGAGTTCTTGGTCAGCAGGTCGTTGGTGGTGTCGGTCACCGCTTTCTGCAGCTCGACTGCTTTTTTTTGCCTGAGCAGGGTGACCGCGATGATTATCTGGCTTTTCCACAGGGGAATCGTGGTAAGGATGGAGCTCTGTATCTTTTCCACCAGTGCCTGGTCGTTGTTCTGTATAAGCCTGACTTGCGGCGCTGTCTGGATGGCGATCATGCGCGACAGCTTGAGGTCGTGGAGCTTCTTTTCAAAGCGGTTTAAAAACTGCTGGAAGTCGGTGAGCTTCTGCGTGTCGGCCGGGTCGTTCGAAGATTGCACGAGCGCTTCCAGTTCCGGGAGCTTCGTTGCGCGCAATTCTTCGATCTTGATCTGCCCCGCCGCGATGTACAGATCCAGCTCTTTCAGATAGTCGAGGTTCTTGTCGTAGAGCTGGTCGAGCATCGTGATGTCCCTGAGGAGCTTCATGCGCGCTTCGCCCAGGCTGTTTACGATCTTCTCGATCTGGCTTTCCAGTTTCTCATAGCGCGCCATAAAGCGCTGGACGCTGTTTACAATGCCCGAAAGCCAGCCCTGTTTGCCGGCTGTGAGCGAGTCGACCTTGACGTCCTTGATCTTGAACATCAGTTCGGTAAGGTTTTCGCCGACGTAGCCGGTTTCATGCGAGCGGATTTGGCCGAGCATGGTGTCGGCGAAGCCCGATATCTTCGACTGCGCGCCGACGCCGTACTGGATAATCGCCTGGGAATCGTCGATGGAAATGCCCTTCGCGATATCCCGCGCCTTGGCAAGCTCTTCTTCGCTCAGGGAAAGCGTAACCTGCTCTCCCTTCATTTCGGTACGTACCGTGTCGATCATTCGTAGTCCCCCTCGTTTTTGTATGCGCAGGCGCAAATCCGGCGTTGCCGGCTTTACCAGCGTTGCCGGCATTTTCGGCTATTCGTCGCCAAGTCCTTCCAGGTGTATCGTTTTTTCCAAAAGCGAAAGCTCAGTGTCCAGATCCATCACGTCGTTCGACAGAAGGCGCGCAAGCTGCTTGCCGAACGCCTGATCGAGCGTATCGAGCATGCGTTCCGCGCGGGCAAGGGATTCGGCGATCGAACGGTCGTTCACGCTCTGGGAAGAAAGCGTCGCATATTTATTGATTATGGTGATAGTTGCGTCAAGATAATACGAAAGAAACTGCCGGGCCCGCTTGAGGTCTGCAGGATCGCGCTTGATTTCTGCCAGAATGCGTTCGATGCTGACCGTTATGCGCTCTATTTTTTCGCAGGTTTCGGCAACCTGTATCTTCTTGCCGAGCGCACGGATGTCGGAAAGCTTTCGCCTGCCTTCCTGTAGCGCCGAATCGAGATCGGGCAGGGGGACCTCCGATTGCACAGGGTGTCTGACCCTGAAAATGCACGCGCCGCCGGCAAAAAAAAGCGCGCCGATGACCAGCGAGACCGCAAAGCCGAACCCCGCGAAAATAAACGTTACCAGAAAAGCCGCCGCCGCCAAAATGCCGGACACTATCCAGTCCGGCGAAGAATCCTTCACTCTGCAGTCTCCTTTTTCAGTAGTACCCAGTGTACAGCGATACAGCCGATGCTTCAATAACGGCGGTAAATCTTGATTATAACACCCATAGGCATAAAAAAAGTCCGGCGCAGGGCCGGACTTTTGCGGGTTTGCACCGCCGCGCGCGCTTTGGCGCGGACGGTAGTGCAGCTGGTGCTGGACGGAATTACAGCCAGAAGCGGAAGCCAAAGGCTCCCGGGAAGCTGAACAGTACGGGATCCAGCCCGCTTTTATCGCCGATATATACCGAGATTCCCGGCTGCCATGCAACCTGTAGATAAAACTCCAGCACATCGTCCAGAACGAACAGATTCACTCCGGCCAGAGCCCTGCCGCCGGCAAATAAGGTTTGCCAGCCGTCAGAAAGGAACACAGAACCTGCAAGACCCCATCCGTAATAGTATTTGAGAGGAGCGGCAAGCTCCTTGTTTGCGAGCCAGTTGTCCGCAGTTATACCGAACCCCAAGTGATCTCCGAAAGACGCATTCGCTGCGAAAATCTAGGGCATATCGTCCAGCTTGAACGTGACCGCGCCGTTACCGTAGCCGGCGTTTCCTGCAATAAATCCGCCCTGAAGACCGATTCCAAAAGCAAAAAGGCTTGAAGAACCAAGAACAACCGCTAAAAGCACTGTAGCAAACAGTTTTTTTCTCATGCCAAAATCTCCTGTATAGACACAATTTTCCGGGTAGGGATACATCAACTCTACGTAATTCAGCCGAACTTGTCAAATCCGCCGGACGGCTGAACGGGACGACCTCAGAACCAGAAGCGGAATCCGAAGGCTCCCGGGAAGCTCCTCAGAACGGTGTCAATCGAGCTGTTCCCGGACAGCACAATTGAAAATCCGGGTTGCCAGGCGATCTGCGTATAGAATTCCAGATGCTTGTCCAGAAGGAACACATTGAGTCCGCCGAGCACCCGCGCGCCGATAAAACCGTACTGGACGGCCTCTCCGACAGAGGCTGATCCCGCGATTCCCCATCCATAGAAATAGTTGAGCAGGCCGGCCAAGGGTCTGTTCGCGATCCAGTTGTCGGCTGTGACGCCGACGCTGGTCCGGTCCGCAAAGGTGGCGTCTGCGGCGAACACCCAGGGCATTGAATCGAGTTTGAAGGTTACTGCTCCCGAGCCGGAACCGACGCCGTCTTGACTAACCGAAAAGCCCCCCTGGATGCCAATGCCAAAGGCGAACAAGCTCGATGTTCCAATGACGAGCACAAGAGCGGTCGCTGCCAGTAATTTTTTGTTCATGTGTAGAAAACTCCTGTCAATTTTATCCCTTTGCAGGGCTTGTGTACGATTGAAATTATAGCACGCTGCGTCAGAAAACTGCCGATACCGAAGCCGAAATTTCAGCGCGCGAAGCTCCCCACCAGACAGGTGCGGGTGCGTCTTTGGTATAACATTGATACCTGCCGCTCAAAGCGGCGTCGAGATTCTGATTGACATTCCAGCGCACAGTTCCGCGAAAGACGATCAGGGAAGCATCGGGTGCGGCAAGCGCAGAAATGCCTGCCCGCAGGTCGCGCGAAAGCGGAATGCCGGAAATGTCCAGGAACACGCAGTGTTCGCTGTCGGTGTTTTCGGGAAGCCACTGGTATTCGGCCGAGGTGACAATGGTGCTGTCGAAACTCTGGTTTGAGGGGATTTTCATTTCCCGGGCGGATTTCGGGTCGTAGAGCCAGACGTTGCGGTCGAGCATCAAAAGGTCCGAACTGATCATTGACGCCGGCGCGGAAAAACGGACGATGACTTTTTGGTTGTTGTCGCGGGTAAAGCTCGTCATTTCGTACGTTTCTTTTTTGCCGTCGAAGAGGCTTTCCAGGCGCATGACGGTTTTTGTGTCCGGAAACATAATCTGTTCCATTTTGACGATGATGGCGTCGCCGGAACCGGATGCGGGTGTGGATGCGGGGGCGTTCCCTTGTTTTGTCTGGGCGGCAAGAGGGGTGCCGAAGGAGGCGGCTGCTGCCACAAGGGCGGCGAGCGCAAGAACTGTCCGGCTGTTCGCCGTTGCGCGTTCGCGCAGGGGGTGCGATGGTGCGATGGATGCGATTGATGCGTGGTTCATTGTTCAGTTTCCTTTACCGCGACGACGGGCGATACATTGAGCGCCTTGCCGAGCGTGGTGAGTGCGGTGAGTACGGTGAGGAGGCTGATGCCTCCGATTATCCAGAGAATGGTTCCTGCCGATAGCCCGAGCGTGAAGGTGCTGCCGCCTGCGACGATCAGAAAGCCGGGGTTGTCCGAGGTGCTTTTTAGGGCGTTTATGCCGGCGCGGACGATGAGTCCTGTTCCGATTCCGGCCAGAGAGCCTGCGAGGTTTACGATGAAAATCTCCAGGGTGTAGACTGCCATGAGGAAAGGCGGTTCCGAACCGAGGCAATAGTAGGTGCCGATTTCTTTTTTGCGGTCGGCAAGATTTGTGGAGGTGACGTTCATAATGCCGAAGGCGGTAATGAACAGGGTAATCAGGGATGTTGCAATGATGATCAGGCGGTTGGTTTCGCCGGGATTGTAGCCGGGAAAACGGGCGTAAGGATCGGAGGGAATAAGCACCAGACTGTACAGGTTTACATTGTCCTGGACGGGTTCGAAAAAGCCTGCGAGCCGGACCCGGGCGGTTGATATCTGCCCGAAAAGGTCTGTAGCGACGAGGGTCAGGATGTCGCCTGTTTTGACCGGTATCGAGGAGCGCACCGATTCGTGAAGGAGAATCGGCGGGACGTCTGTGGTGTCGGGGACACCTGCAAACAGCGTTTTCAGTTCTTCTGCGTTATGCACGGTAGCATCGCGCAGTTTCTTGTCGTCGTTTCGTGCAAGCAGGGAACGGAATTCGGTATGGGTTACATAGATGTCTGCGGGAGGCATAAAAAACCCGGAAACACCGTTTTTGACATTTTCCATTTCGCCGTCCGAAAATGAAAGAAACAGGAACAGGAAGAGCGAGACGCAGGCAGTAACTGCGCAGATGATGAGGTTTTTCCGTGCATGGGCGAAAATATTCCGGGTTACGATTTTGAGTATCAGCATTGGTCAGTTCTCCTTTAAAAGGTCGACTGGAAGCATTTTTCGCATGCGCAGAAGCGGGACGAGCGCCATGCAGATGGAAGTCGGCAGGATAAACAGCCAGGATTGAATCACTGGAAGGGCCTGGAGGGTAAGTTTCAGTTTGCCGCCTGAAAAGAACACCATGCCGGTTCCGATTTCTCTGCGACGCTGGATCATCGACATGAGTACAAGATTGAGGGTGAAGATGAGCAGAATAACGACAAAGATAACCACGAGGATACCGATGACCAGGCTGAAGCCGACCCCGGTGGCCAGGTAGATCTCGCCGAGCTTGTTGTAGTCGAGCACTTTTGCGGTCGGATCGGGGGGACCGAGATTCTTGGCATACCGGAATGCGTCGATGTCCAGGAAGGAATTGGCAACATACAGCGGATTGACTTCGCACATGCCGACATAGACTGCGGGAATGACGGTCGGGAGGGTTGCAGGGCCTGTAGTCGTGAAGGGAGCAATCTGGAGCGATACTTTTTTACCGACTGTTACCGGAAAAATACAAGGGCTGCGCTGCATAGCATGATAAGCACGAAAAAGCGGCGCCCCCGTTTGCGGTAGCGGAGCAGTCCCCGCGTCATGAGTTTGAGGTACATGAGAGTAGAATACGCGAAAGCCGTTGAAGTGTCACTGCAAGGGAAGCGAATCTTCCGCGCAAGGGATGGCAGCGGGATGGCCGGGATTACGGTGATGTCCGGGAATCCCGAGGGATTCCCGGCCGGCAAGTGTGCCGGTTTCGGGAAGGATCCCGGCCATCGGAGCGTACAGCCCGACCCCGTAGGGGATGCGCCCATAGTAATGTGCGCCCATAGTAATGTGCGCCCATAGTAATGTGCGCCCATAGAAATGGACGCACAGGGCAACGGGATGATCGTTATTCGGCTAAGGCCTTGATTTGCGCGTACTGGGGAAGGTCGGTGTAGATGTCGTTGGTGTAGGGGTTTTTCTTTGCCTTGACGACTTTATAGACCATGTATGCGAAGACGGCGATGTTGGCGACAAGGGCGAGGCCGCTGACGATGTTGTAGATTGTCGGGTTGTAGCTGGAGACGACTGCGAAGCGGCTGTGGTCCTGGAACATCGGGAAGGTTTGGGCGAACATGCACCACAGGGAGAGGGTCTGTGCGCGATGCTGGAGCCAGGCGCCCTTTCCGACGGTGAAGGCGCACAGGGTCGGGGCGGTAAGGAGTGCGATTCCGGCGTACCAGGAGTGGTGCGGGAGGCAGTTGTAGGTGTAGGCGAAATTCCACAGGTCGTAGGCGATGATCCAGAACCAGAGCATGTCGGGCCACAGCATGTCGCGGCTGCTGTCTTTGTCGGTTTTCTTGCGGAGGACGATGCCGAACCAGCCGGTGATGGTAATGAAGTTGAGGATGCCGGCGATGCCGTTCATGAAGTTCCAGGGGCCGCCGAGCAGGTTGTAGAAGGTGTTTGTCGTGCCTTCTTCGAGAACCTGGGTGAGGACGGGGTAGGCCATGCCGACTTCGAAGTCGCGGATGCAGGCTTCGATGATGTTGATGGCGAGGATGAGCGGGGCAAGGAACAGAAATCCTTTTTTGTCGGCAAGCCGCCATTTGGTGCCGTCTTTTCGGGTGCCGCCGACAAAGCGGATGCACCAGAATATGATACAGCCTGCGGTCGATGAATAGACTTTTGCAAGGTGGAACCAGTCTTTGTAGGCTATGCCCGAAAGAGCGGTGAACCACAAAACGGTAAGAACGATGGGCAGGACGAAGAATGTTGCAAAGCCGACCCATTTGAAGCGGCGGGTGACTTCGTTCGCGGCGAAAAGCGCCGAGAAGACGAGGAGCCAGCCTAGAATTGCGGTAATGAGCGTACCGCCTGACGGATTACTGAATACAAACACAGAAATATCCTCCTTTTTATTAGTTTCTCTAAAAAAGAAACTACTGCATTATATCCAAGTTTCTCGTCGTTGTCGATTTGAAATCGATAAATAATGCGCTATTTGCGCGCCTGCCAGTCGGCTGTATCCTGCGGGCGTGCGGGGGGGGCTGGTCATGCGCGCCGGCCGCGTGTCGTTGTCCAGGGTGTCTACCTGTAAGGACGGAGCCCCGGGGAAAAGATTTCAGCCGGATGTCGCCCGAGCCTTCGGTAACCGACGCCGACAGGAAAAGCACGGTCTGCCGCTCCGCCGGCACGGCGATGAGAGACATCCAGGATTCGCTTTCGCTGTCGAGGTTGTAGCTCGTTCCGTACCGGGTGATCACGGGCGCTGCTTCCTTGACTTCCGGAAGGGAGCGCAACCAATTGTCGAACGAGGAGTCGAGCTTCACGAGCGGTGAATCGGGAGGAACAATCTGGATATGTCCGGTTTGCAGATCGATGAACTGGTCGTGGTTCAGCCGCGAATAATCGCTCCGGAAAGTCAGTAGGAACACAAGCGCGGCGTAGCACAGGGTGATAAGCGCAAAAAAAACGGCGGCCCCGTTTCCTGTAGCGGGGCAGCCCGCGCGTCATGAGTTCGAGGTACATGAGTGTAGAATATGTGAAACGCCTGATAGTGTGTAACCGTCAATTTCAGAGCATCTTGACTACTTCTTCGGAAGTAATCTTGTAAGGAAGCAACTTATCGATTTCTGCCTCTGTCTTACACAGAGGTAATCGGTCAAAAATAAAGCACAAATAGAAATACGGGTCATGACCGTTTTTCTTTGCTGTCTCAATCAGACTATAGATTCCGGCACTCGCATGCGCACCTCGTGGACTACCGGAGAATAACCAGTTCTTTCTGCCG
>Ga0116148_1002675_pt1 | contig 17282 bp, 14 predicted proteins | sample AD_UKC055_MetaG_FD_89786 | JGI IMG/M metagenome (GOLD analysis project Ga0116148, IMG submission 89786) | Active sludge microbial communities of municipal wastewater-treating anaerobic digesters from USA - AD_UKC055_MetaG | ecosystem: Engineered > Bioreactor > Anaerobic > Digestate | place: USA... | reverse complement strand
GCTGCGCTCGCGGCTACGGCGGGGCAGGCGCGGCTACGGCGCGTCTCACTTCGGATTCACCACCAGCGTCGACTTGACATCTTTCACGCCCGGGATCCGGCGGGCGATGGCGACGGCCTGCTGCTCCTCCTCGGGCGTCCTTGCGACCCCCGAGAGGGTCACCACCCCCATCGTCGTGTCCACGTCGATCCGGAGCCCGCCGACGTTGGGATCGTTGAGCAGGGCCGTCTTGACGCGCGTTGTGATCGTCGCGTCGTCGATCGAGTCTCCCACCGACTTGCCGCCGCACGCCGTGAAGGCGAGCGGCGTCGCAAGTGCCACGACTAGAAGGGCAAGTACCAGCCGACGGGTCTTCCTCATGTCGGAAACCTCCCCTGCCGAGCTGTGCAAAGCGGGTGCCTGAGCCACGCGCACCCTCGAGTCGTGCGCCTTCCTACAGTCCCATTGCGTGGAAGCCGGCGTCCACCGACAGGATCTCTCCAGTCACCCCCCGCGCGGCCGGCCCCAGCAGGAAGACGGCAGCGTCGGCTACCTCGGCGGCCTCGATGTTGCGCCGAAGCGGCGCCCGGTCGCGGTAGACGTGGAGGATGTCGCTGAAGCCTGAGATGCCCGAGGCCGCGAGTGTCTTGATCGGGCCGGCCGAGATGGCGTTCACGCGGATGTTGCGGGGTCCGAGGTCCCAGGCGAGGTACCGGACCGACGCCTCGAGCGCCGCCTTCGCCACCCCCATCACGTTGTAGTTGGGGAAGACCCGCTGGCTGCCGAGGTAGGTGAGGGTGAGGATGCTTCCGCCGCCATTGCGCTCCATCCAGGGGAGCGCCCCGCGCGCAAGCGCGATCAGGGAGTACGCGCTCACGTCGAGCGCGATGCGGAACCCTTCGCGCGAGGTCTGCACGAAGGGAGCGGTCAGCTCGGCGCGCGGGGCGAAGGCGGCGCCGTGAACCAGGAAATCAACGCCGCCGAACCCCTCGCCCACCCGGTCGAAAAGCAGGCCGATCTGCTCGTCGCTGGTGACGTCGCACGGGAGGATCAGCGGGTCGTGGAGGCACGCCGCCAGCTCCTCGACGTTTTCGCGAAGGCGCTCGTCCTGGTAGGTGAGAGCGAGCCGAGCGCCCGCCGCCGAGACGGCCTGCGCGATCGCCCACGCGATCGACCGCTTGTTGGCGACGCCGACGATGACGCCGGTCTTGCCGGCCAGGTCGCTCATCGTGTGGGGGCCAGGAACTACTTCGAGTGCTTCTTGCCGGGTCGCGGGGGATGCGCGCCCCGCGACCGCTGGGCCTCGGCGCGCACGGGCCGGCCCGCGTGCGGCGCGCCGCCGCGCGTGGGGAAGCCTCGGCCGGCGCCGGCAGCGCCGGCCCTGGCGCCCGCTACCGGTCGCGGCCCGCGCCCCGGCGACGGTCGGAACTTCGCGGCACGCCCGGTGGGTTGCCGCATGGTGAACTGTGGAATCGGGCGGGTCACCGCCTGATTGTCGGGGCGCGGAAGCGTCGCGCGGATGAGCCGCCGGTGCACCCGCCCTTCCTTGGCCTCGGGACCTTCGGCGGCGTCGGCCGGCTCGACTTGACGCGGGCCGTCGGCGTCGGCGGGCCCGGCCTCGGGCGAAGCGGCCAGTTCAGTCGCGGAAGCCTCGGGCTCGGGCGCAGCCTCGACGGCGGCCTCAGGCGCCGCGTTCGCGGCCTCGGCTCCCGGGTTTGCAGGCGCCTCGCCGGCCGCGGGCGCCGGTTCCGGCTCGGCCGGCGCCGCGCCGGGCGCTCCCTTGGTCGCCTCGGCCAGCACCTCGCGGTAAGCCGCCGAGACGTTGTCCTTCTTCTTCCGCAACGTCGGGGCCTTCCCCTGCCGGTATTCGTGTTCCGTGTCGCACGTGAGACACCGCGTCTGCCTGACCTCGTCGTCGATCTTCGCGACGACCGCGTGGTTGGTGATACGGCGCTCGCGCGGGCAGTAGTCGTCTAGGATGTCACCGAGCCGAAGCCGGCGCTGCTGCATGAAAGCCCCCGGGAGCCTCTCTGGCGGGATAGAAGAAAAAGCGCAGGACACGCGATTGTAACAGAGCCATTCGAAGGGCTGCAACCCTTGCGCCGCCCGGTTTTCCGGCGCTTTGGGCAGGCGTCGTGCCGCGCCAAGCCGCATGATGCACGAGGCGTGCCGTTTCAGGAAACCTTATCGGGCCGGTTTGCGCGTGAAGCGCACCGGGTCGTCGTCGAAATGCTCGGCGTGAGCCGCGAGCCAGTCGCGAACCGCAGCGGTCGCCGCGGTCAGCAGGACGTCGCCTTCGTCATCGATCGCCGGCCGCAGGGCCTGCGGCTGGCCATGCTCCGCTTCCCGCCTGAACCACCAGAAGTCGAGCGGGGCCAGCGACAGGGTGTCACCCAGCGGCTTCACGCGCACGGGGAGGTGCACCCGGATGGCGCCTTCCGTGACCGGCACCAGGTCGAGCAGCTTGAAGCTGCCGAGCCGCGTGAGGTGTCCGTCGTAGGACGCTGTCTCTGCCCCGGAGGTGTAGTCGATGCGATACGACTTCCACGGGCTGCGCGCAATCCGCAGCGATTCCTCGCCGCTCTCCCACTCGCCGATCAGCGCCTCGTCGAACTCGATGCTGCCGTCGTCGTAGAACGGGTGCAGGCCAATGACCAGGCAGCCTGACGACAGGAACCCCGACACCAGCACGGCGGCAAGCGTGGCGAGGCGCATGGCTGGGAGGCCCTAACCCCGAGCGGGTCCGGAGGACTGCTAGAATACCCGCCGGCCGCTCGCAACTCAACCGTTAAATCAGGAGCCTTGCATGTCCGTTCGGTCCCGGCGCTTCGGGCTCGCCCTGCTGGTGGTGCTCGCCCTCTCTTCGGCCGGACTCGTCCTGCCTGCCGCGCAGGCCCCGCAGGCGGCAGACGGCGAGTTCGCACGCCTCGTCCGCGAGTGGACGACGAGGCCCGAGTTCATCAGCCCCCTGGTGGATTACCTGCCCGTTGCCGCCGGCATTCCTTCTCCCAGGGACGTGATCGGGCATCACGTCGGCGAGCCGAAGAAGCTGACGTACTACGAGGACATCCTGAAGTACTACCGCGCGCTGGCTGCCGCGTCGCCGCGCGTGAGGGTCATGGAGATCGGAACCTCCGACGAGGGGCGGCCGCTGGTCGTGGTCGCGATTGCCTCGGCCGACACGATGGCCGGGCTCGAAAGCTACCGCGAGCGCCTCGCACGGCTCGCCGACCCGCGGCAACTGAGCGAGGCGCAAGCGCGCCAGGTAATCGAGGAGGCCAAGCCAATCTACCACGTCATGGCCGGCCTCCACTCGGGCGAGACGGGACCGCCCGAGATGCTGATGGAGCTCGCGTACCGGCTGGCTGCCGACGAGTCGCCGCTGTATCGCGAGATTCGCGACAACGTGATCGTGACCTTCACGCCGGTGGCCGACCCGGACGGGCGCGACCGCTACGTCGACTGGTACTACGCGTACAAGGTGGACGAAACGGGCGAGGACGACAGCTACGGGGGGCCGCCGTACTGGGGCAAGTACGTCCGCCACGACAACAACCGCGACATCAACTATTCGCAGGCGATCACGCGCGCGGTCCTGAAGTGGTACCTGGAGTGGCACCCTCCCGTGCTGCACGACATCCACGAATCGGTGCCGTTCCTTTTCACCTTCAGCGGGCAGGCGCCACAGAACCCGACGCTCGATCCGATCCTCTACGCGGAGCTGCCCTGGTACGCCAACTTCGAGATGGCGCAGGCGATCAAGTACGGCATGCCCGGCGTCTGGACGCACGCCTTCGTCGACATGTGGTCGCCCGGCTACTTCGGCTTCATGGCCTCGAACCACAACGGCATGCTGCGCATGTACGAAGTGTTCGGCAACGGCGGCGCGAACACGATGCTGCGCAAGATCGATCGCGGCGACCGGGGCGGCGGGCAGACCAGCCGCGAGTGGTACCGCCCGCTCCCGCCGTACAAGGAAGTCGAGTGGTCGCTCCGCAACAACGTGAACTACGGCCAGACGGCGGTGCTCAGCGCGCTGCAGCTCACGTCGCGGTTCCCGAAAATCGTGCTCGAGAACTTCTACCGGAAGAGCTGGAACGCCGTCGAGGCCGGCACGAAGAACGCGCCCTACGCGTTCGTGATTCCGGCAGGCCAGGCCGACATGACGCGCGTCGCCTTCGTCGCCGACGTCCTCATCGCGCAGGGCATCGAGCTGGGACGCACCCGCGGCGAGGTCAAGATCGGCGACCTCGCCTTCCCGGCGGGCTCGCTCGTCGTTCGTCTCGACCAGCCGTACGGGCGGCTCGCGAAGATCCTGCTCGAGAAGCAGGACTTCCCCGACCCGAACCTCCGGACCTACGACGACAGCGGCTGGACGATGGGGCTGCTGACGCACACCGAGGTGAAGCCGGTTGCCGACAAGGCGATCCTCGCCGTCCCCACCGACCCGGTGGACCGCTTCACAGCGAAAGGGCGGGTCGATGGCAAGGGCGAGGGCGCCGGCTGGATCGCGGCGGCGGCCAACGGCTCTGCAAACCTCGTCTCGCTCCGGTTCGAACTGCGCTCGATGGACGTGCACGCCGCGTCCAAGGCGTTCGCGGCCGGCGACACGCGGCTCCCGGCAGGCTCGCTGCTGATCGAGGTGCGCGGCGCCGCGGAGCGGCGGAAGGCGGTGGAAGCCATCGAGCGCCTCGGCCTCGTGGCAGTGTCGCTCGGCGGGCGGCCCGACGTCCCCACCCACGCGGTGGACCTCCCGCGCGTGGCGGTGTTCAGCACTTGGGGAGGCACCCAGGAGGTGGGGTGGGTTCGCTACTCGCTCGATCGGTTCGAGGTTCCCTACGAGCTGATCTTCAAGGAGCGCGTCCGGCAGGGCGACCTGCGGTCGGCCTTCGATCTCATCATCGTCCCAAGCCAGTCGGGCAGCGCGAAGCGGCTGGTCTTCGATCTCGAGCCCAAGTCCCGCCCCCTCGCGTACCGGAAGACGGATCGGTTCAGGAACCTCGGCATGTACGGCGAGTCGGACGACATCACGGGCGGCATGGGGCTCGAGGGCGTGATGGAGCTGCGCACCTTCGTCGAGAAGGGAGGGCTGCTGGTGACGATGGGGGCGGCCAGCTACTTTCCGCCCGAGTTCGGCCTGGCCCGGCGCGTGGACGCGTCGCGGCCCGGCCCGCAGTTCTACGCGCCAGGCCCCGTTGTCCAGGTGGAGCTGCTTCGCCCCGACCACCCGATCTTCTACGGCTACGACAAGAAGGTGCTGCCGGTACGGTGGGCCGGGGGCCCGCTGCTTCGCGTTCCCGACACCGACAAGGGGCAGGTCTTGATGCAGTTCCCCGGAGGCGACGCGTCGGTTCTCAGCGGCCTGATGAAGGGTGCGGGCGAGATCAAGGAGCGGCCGGCCGCCATCGACGTGCCGCTCGGCGACGGGCGCGTGCTGCTGTTCGCCACCAACCCGTGCTACCGCTGGCAGAACCTCGGCGAGTTCAACATGCTCTTCAACGCGATCCTGCACTGGAACGACTTCGTCAGTAGGGGTCGGGAGTAATTAGAAGTCGTGCCGGGAGCCCGGTAGGGGCGGAAGTAATCAGAAGTCGGAAACTCGGCACGACTTCTAATTACTCCCGACCCCTTCAACGGCTGCGCCGCTGCGGTGAATCCCCTGATCCCGTCGTGCCGAAAGTGCAGGAGGTGCAGAAGGTGCCGCCGGTGCTGGTGCTGGGAGTGCAGGCGCCGCACTCTCAGCACCGGCACTTCGAGCACCATCGGCGCTGCACCTCCTGCACCTGCACCCTCTGCACCTCCAGCACCTCCGGCACCTCCTGCACGATCTGATCTCTGATCCCCGCGAGGCTCGCCCCGACGCTGTCTGTTCATCCCGTGTTCCGCATGCCTGCGGCGATCCCGTTGACCGTGACCGCGAACGCGGTCCAGAGGCGCTCGTCCGGCGAGGACTCGGATCGCAGGCGCGAGAGCAGCTCGACCTGCAGGAGATTGATCGGGTCCACGTAAGGGTTGCGGACGGCAATCGAGCGGCGGAGGACGTGGTTCTCCTCGAGCAGCGTGGCGTGCCCCGTCGCGGCGAGCACGCGGTCGATCGCGAGCGCGAGGCGCCGCCGCAGCTCCTCGCCGAGCGGCTGCAGGTGCGGCGGCACGAGATGGCGGTCGTACTCGGCGGCAATGGCCGGATCGGCCTTCGCCAATACCATCTCCATCAGGTCGAGCAGCACGCGGAAGTACGGCCACTCCCGGTACATCTCGCGAAGCCCGTCGCCCTTGCCGTCGCCGGGCCCGGCGGCGCCGCCCAGCGCTTCCTCGAGCCCGAGCCACGAGGCCAGCATCAGCCGCGTCTGCGTCCAGGCGAACTGCCAGGGTATGGCGCGCAGCGACCCGACACCCTTTCCCGCAGAACGCCGGGCGGGGCGGCTGCCGATGTTCAGGCGGCCGATCTCCACCTCGGGGGTTGCCGCGCGGAAGTACTCCACGAAGGCGGGATGCTGGTGGACGATCGCCTGGTAGGCGTTGCGCGCCACCTTCGCCAGCGCATCGGTGCGCTCTCGCCACTCGCGAGTCGGGCCGCGGCCGGGACGAAGCGTCGCCTCGAGCGTCGCCGTGGTGTAGACCTCCATGGTCCGGACGGCCAGCTCGGGGAGGCCCCAGTGTGCCTGGATCATCTCCCCCTGCTCGGTGACGCGCAGCGACGCGTCCACTGCGCCGGGGGGAAGGGCACGGATCGCCAGGTGCGTGGGGCCGCCGCCACGCCCCACGCTGCCGCCGCGCCCGTGGAAGATCGTCAGGCGGACGCCGGCCAGGCGGCATGCCTCCACGATCTCCTCCTGCGCCCGGTAGAGCCTCCACCCGGCGCTGAAGCGCCCGACGTCCTTGCTCGAGTCGGAGTAGCCGACCATTACCTCCTGCCGGCCGCCGATGGCGGCGCGGTACTCCGGCACCGCGAGAAGTCCGCCGATCACCTCACCGGCCGCCTGGAGGTCGCGTCCCGTCTCGAGCAGCGGCACCACGCGAAGCGGCGGCTCGACGCCTGCCGCCTGCTGCAGCGCGAGGACGGCCAGCACGTCGGACGGCCGGCTTGCCATGGTGACCACGTACGCGCCCAGCGAGCTGCGCGGAATGCGAGCCATCACCCGGAACGTCTCGATCACCTCGCGCACCTCGCGGGGCGCCTCCACGTCGAGGCGCAGCCGCGAAGGGCCGGCGAGGTGCGGCCGCAGGAAGTCGAGGCGCCGCCGCTCGTCCCAGGTGCGCCAGGCCCCCTGGCCCCCGGCAATGGCCTCCATCGCTTCGTCGTGGCGTGCCGCGTCCTGCCGGACGTCGAGCCGCGCAAGGGTGAGGCCGAAGACCTCGGCGCGCCGGCACGCGTCGAGCAGGCGGCCGCGCGCGATCGGCCCGTTGCCGGTCTCGACAAGCGAGCGGTAACAGAGGCGGAACACGCCCGTGAGCTCCTCGTCCTCGAGGAGCGGATCGTCCGCGGGGACACCCATGGCGGCGGCGCCCGGCGCCAGCGCCGGCCCGGCCGGCGGCCCGGGCGTCGCGTACTCGAGCAGTGCTGCGGCCCATGCCTGCGTGGCCCGCAACCGCGCCGCCAGCTGGCGCAACACCACGCGGTACGGCTCGCGCTCGCCGCGGGCCTGCGCACGCAGCTCGTCGCTGGCGGCCGTCATCGACAGCTCTGAACGGAGGGCGTCCACCTCGCGCAGGTACAACCCGGCGGCCACCCAGCGTGCCATCAGGCAGGTTTGCCACGTCACCTCGGGAGTGACGTTCGGGTTGCCGTCGCGGTCGCCGCCCATCCACGATCCGAACCGGATCGGCGCGGCTGTGACCGGGAGCGCGGCGCCCAGGTGTCGCCCGGCGGCCCGATCGAGCGAGCGCAGGAAGCGCGGCATCGCGTCCCACAGCGTCTGCTCGAAGATCGCCAGGCCCCACCGGACCTCATCGAGGGGCGACAGCCGGCCGCGCCGCACCTCGTCGGTCTCCCACAACTCCTGGATCACCCGCCGGAGCGAGTCGAGGTTCTCGTCACGCTCCCAGGCCGTGAGGTCGGGGCGGTCGCGCTCGGCGAGCAGCGCGGCCAGCCGGTTCTGTTTCAGGAGGATCGTCCGCCGGGACACCTCGGTCGGGTGCGCCGTCAGCACCAGCCCGATCGACAGGCGTTCGAGGGCCGCCTGGGCGTCGGCTGGCGTGACGCCGGCGGCGAGCAGGCGCGGCAGCGCCTCCTCGAACGAGCCGGGCTGCGCCGCCGTGGCGGGATCGGCGAGGTACTGGCGGCGCCGGCGGATGCGGTGGTGCTGCTCGGCGATGTTGGCAAGCCCCAGGAAGTGGGCGAAGGCCCTGGCCACCGGCAGCGCCTCGTCGAGCGGGAGCGTGCCGAGCACCCGGGCGCGCAGCGTCTCGAACGCCTGCTCGTCGCCGGCGCGGGCCGCCTTCGCCAGGCGCCGCACCTGCTCGACCGTCTCGAAGACCTCCACGCCCTCGCGGTCGCGGACGACGTCGCCGAGCAGCGTCCCGAGCAGGCTGACGTCGGCCCGCAGCGGGCCCTCGGGGTCGGAGGAGGCCATGGGATCATGGTAGCCCCAGGAAGGCTCGGGGCTCAGGACTCAAGGTTCAAGGAACCTGCCCCGCCGTAGCCGCGCCTGCCCGCCGGAGCTGCGGCCTGCCCCGCCGGAGCTGCGAGCGAAGCGAGCGTCTAGCGAAGGCGGGTGCGAGGCGAGCGTCTAGCGAAGGCGGAGCCTGCCCGCCGGAGCTGCGAGCGAAGCGAGCGTCTAGCGAAGGCGGGTGCTACACTCTTGCGGTTTTGTTCGAGGCCCGGAGGCGGGCCGGGGGGCGTGTGGTGGAGTCGATCGATTACGCGGACGTGGGCTTGATTGCCGGCCTCGAGGTGCACCAGCAGCTCCTGACCGAGCGGAAGATGTTCTGCCACTGCCCGGCGCGGCGCTACACGCGCGATCACGACGGCGAGGTACTGCGCCACATGCGCCCCACGCTTTCGGAGCTGGGGGAGTACGACGGCACGGCGCTGATGGAGTTCAAGACCCGCAAGAACATCATCTACCTGCTCCACGAGGAGAACGTCTGCACGTACGAGATGGACGACACGCCTCCCTTCCTGGTGAACCAGGAGGCGGTGGACGTCGCCATCGAGCAGTGCCTGATGCTGGGCTGCGACATCGTGGACGAGGTGCACATCGCCCGCAAGCAGTACCTGGACGGCTCGATTCCCACCGGCTTCCAGCGCACGGCCATCGTCGGCGTCAACGGGCGGCTGCCGTTTCGCGGCCGTGAGCTGTCCATCCTGCAGGTGAGCGTCGAGGAGGACTCGTGCCGCGAGGTGTCCGACAAGGGGCATCTCATCGTCTGGCGCACCGACCGCCTCGGGATGCCGCTCATCGAAACCGTCACCGGTCCCGACCTGCGAACGCCCGACGAGGTCGCCGAGGCGATCCTGCTGATCGGCCGGGTGTGCCGCAGTACCGGGCACGTGCGGGTGGGGATCGGCGCCAGCCGGCAGGACGTGAACGTGTCGGTGCGCGGCGGCCGCCGGGTCGAGATCAAGGGGGTGCCGAAGGCGGGCTGGGCGCCGGGGCTCGTGCACGGCGAGGCGGTGCGGCAGGTGAACCTGCTGCGCCTGCGGGAGGAGCTGATCCGGCGCGGCTTCAGCGCGCCAGCCGACATCGGGTGCGAGAGCGCGGACGTCACCCGGCTCTTCGCCTCGTCCGAGCAGTCGTTCTTGCGGCGCGAGGGCTGGGAGCGGTTCGTGGCCGAGGAGAAGCGTCGCGCCGGGTTCGAGCTGGGCAACGGGCCGTTCACGGTGCGGGCCGTCCGGCTGAAGGGCCTCACCGGCACGCTGGGCTGGCCGACGCAGCCCGACCTGACCTTCGCCCACGAGCTGGCCGGGCGCGTGCGGGTCATTGCGGGGCTCGACCAGCGCCCGATCCTGCTCCACGGCGAGAAGTGGCCCGACTACCACGGCTCGCTGCAGGAGCTGCGGCGCGTGCGGGCGCACCTGCACTGCAACCCGGAGGACGCGATTGCCGTCGTGTGGGGACCGGGTGAGGACACGCTGACCGCGGCCGCGGAGATCCGGCTGCGCTACGTCGACGCGCTCGACGGCGTGCCGAACGAGACGCGCCAGCCGTTCCCCGACGGCAGCACCGACTTCGAGCGCATCCTCCCGGGCCCCGACCGGATGTACCCCGACACCGACAGCCCGCCGAGCCGGGTCACCCGCGAGCGCGTCGAGCGGCTGCGCGCGGCGCTCGCCCCGCGGCCCTGGGAGCGCGAGGCGCGCTACACGGCCGCCGGGGTGCCGCGGCAGACGGCCTACTTCCTGATCCGGCGCGGGGCGGCCCGGCTGGTGGACATGGTGGTGGACGGCTGCGGCGCGCCGCTCCGGCGGGCGGCCGAGTTGTTCGGCGAGCGACTGAAGGGGCTCAGGCGTGAGGGCGTGGCCGTCGACGCCATCCCCGACGAGCGCTGGTGCGAGTTCTTCCGCGAGGCCGCGCGAAGCGCGGTGATCTGGCAGGCGTGGGACGTCGTGGTTCGCGCGATGGCCGAGCGCCCCGGCGTGCCGGTGGCGGCGCTGCTCGCGGAGAAGCGCCTCGGATGCGCGCCGGACGGGTGGGAAGAGATTCCAGTGGCGGCCCTCGCGGCCGCGCGGGCGAGGGCGCACCGGCACGATACGGGCCTGCTCGCGCGCCTCGCGATGGGGATCGCCATGGGCGACCTGCGGGGGCGCGTGCCCGCCGAGCGCGTGGCCGGCGCGATTCGAACGGAGATGGCAGGGCGATGAGCACCGCAGCCGACGCACTCAAGGGATACAAGGGACGGGCCCGGGCGGCGCTCGAGGCGTGGGGCGTCCGCGTGTGGAGCGACGTGCAGGTGGAGAACGACGCGGGCAGCCGCTTCGAGGGGGTCATCCTCCCGCGCAGCGAGACGCTCGACGACCTCCACGTCGTGCTCAAGCTGAAGAACGGCTACAACGTGGGCCTGCACGTGGACCGGATCGCGCGCGTGAGCGAGGTGGGCTACAAGGAGGCCGTCTACAAGATTCCCGAGAAGGAGTTCCCCCGGCGGCCCGACCTGCCGAGCGTGACGCTGCTCGGGACCGGCGGCACGATCGCCTCGCGCCTCGACTACAGGACGGGCGCCGTCATCCCCGCGTTCACGCCCGGCGAGCTGTACGGGGCGGTCCCCGAGCTGGCCGACATCTGCAACCTGACGACAAAGAAGCTCTTCGGCGTGTTCTCGGAGAACATGGCGAAGGAGCAGTACGTCGCGCTGGCGCGGGCGATCGGCGAGGAGATCGAGGGGGGCGCCGACGGGATCGTCATCGGCCACGGCACCGACACGATGGGGCACACGGCCGCCATCCTCTCCTTCATGGTGCAGGACTCGCCCGTGCCGATCGTGCTGGTCGGGTCGCAGCGGTCGAGCGACCGCCCGTCGAGCGACGCCGCACTCAACCTGATCCACTCGGTGCGGTCGGCCGCGTACGGCGAGATCGCCGAGGTGCAGATCTGCATGTTCGGGCCGACCTCCGATCGGTACGGCCTGCTGCATCGCGGCACCCGCTGCCGGAAGATGCACAGCTCCTACCGCAGCACGTTCCGCACGGTCGGCGACATCCCGCTCGCGATGGTCAGCCGCGACAGCTTCACCTACCTCCACCGCGACTTCAGGCGCCGCGACAACAGCCGCCGGGTGAAGATCGACGCGGTGTACGACGACCGGACGACGATCCTGTACTACTACCCCGGCATGTCGCCCGACCTGGTGGACGCGCTCGTCGAGAAGGGCTACCGCGGCATCGTGATTGCCGGCACCGGCCTCGGCCACGTGAACAAGCCGCTCTACCCCGCCCTGAAGCGGGCGATCGAGGCGGGCGTCCACGTGGTGATGACCGTGCAGACGCTCTGGGGCTACGCCCAGATGTACGTCTACGACACGGGCCGCGACCTGCTGGAGCTGGGGATCGTCCCGCTCGAGAACATGCTGCCGGAGACGGCGCTGATGAAACTGTCGTGGGTGCTGGCCCACACCGACGACCACGGCGAGGTGATGCGCATGATGCGTACGCCGGTGTCGCACGAGATCACCGAGCGCGAGCCGCACAACGGTTACCTGATCATGCAGGGCGGGCTCCCCGAGATCGAGGAGTTCATCCTGTCGCACTGGAAGTAGCGAGCAATTGTCCGCGCCCTCTGCGTCTTCGCGGTGAAACGTGCGTAACAGACGTCACGGCTCGTCCACGACATTCACCGCAGAGACACGGAGGACGCAGAGACGTATGCAGAGGATCCGGATCGTTCAATAGATCTCTGCGTCTTATCAGGGATCCTCTGCGCTCTCTGCGTCTCTGCGGTGAACGTCCGTGACAGTCCTCTGTGCTTCTGCGGTGAACGAGTTCACACCGTTGCCCGCCGCTCGCGCCACGCGCGCACCAGCGCGTTCTTTCCCAGCGTCAGCACGAACATGAAGAGCGTCAGCAGCCCGAAGGCCACGAGCGCCTGCCCGAACGGCAGACGCCTGTGGAGGGGGAGGCTGGCCGAGCCGTACGCCAGCTCGGTGTGCACCCAGTAGACGAAGAGCGACGACTGGCCGAAGAGCGCCATCGGGCTCCACGAAATCCACCGCGCGAGCAGGCGGGGCCGCCGCTCGTAGAACCAGGCGAGCGGCAGCAGCGCCGACACGATCCCGACGCGCATCAGGAAGAAGGTGGGCGAGGTGGTCCAGAAGCTGGAGTTCGAGTAGATCGAGGGAAGGAACGACGCCCCGTAGGCCCCGGCGACGAGCAGCAGCGAACCGGCGAACAGGGCCACCTGGAACGGCCAGCGATCCGAGGAGCGCCCGGCACCAGCCGCCGACGCCCTGCCGGCGATGAGCACCCCCACCACCCCGCCCGCGAACACGAACCCGGCCCAGGGAAACAGCGTGAAGACGCTGCGCCCCGGCGCGGGACGGATGTACCACTCGATCGGATCGGGGATGACCGAGAGGAATCCCGCTCCACGGACGGGCGGCGTGAGCAGCGTGAGGGCCAGCGCCGCCGCCGCGAACAGCGCCAGCCTCGGGCCGTAGCGGCGCCCGGCCTGCCACAGCGCAGCGGCGCCGACGATCGACGGCCCCATGATGTTCAGGATGTCGACCTTGAGCAAGCCGGTGAGCGTGGTGCCGGCGTTCAGCACGTAGGACTGCAGGCGGAAGAGGAACGCCAGGCCGAAGATCTCCCAGCCCCGGCGCCTGATGCTCGCGGCGGCGCGGGCCGGGCCGCCAAGCTTCCGCTCGCGTCCCGGCGCCGCCAGCGCCACCGAGACGCCCGCGAGGAAGAGAAACATCGGTGCGCCCATCCCGGCGATGAGCGCCGACCACCCGTAGCCGGCTGTCGCGCGGTCTTCGACGCGCGTCCAGGCGTCGAGCGAGTGAGCCTGGATCATCACCAGGATCGCGAGGCCGCGCACCCAGTCCACGTACGACAGCCGCGCCGCCCCCCGGGAGGCCGTGCCCTGCCCCGCGCCGCCGGCGCGCGCCACCTCGCTCATGCCGCCGGGGCCGCGAGGATCTCGAACGTGGTCTCGAGCTCGGTGTCGGGGCGCACCGAGTTCCAGACCGAGCAGTACTTTTCGCGCGACAGCCGGAGCGCCCGCTCCACGTGCTCGGGCGTCATCGCGCCGCTCATGGCGAAGTGCAGGGTGACGCGCGTGAAGCGCCTCGGGTGATCGGCGGCCCGCTCGGCCCGGAAGCCCACCTCGAGCGACGTGCAGTCGTGCCGGCCGCGCGCCAGGATGTGCACGAGGTCGATGGCCATGCACCCGGCAATCGACATCGCGAGCAGCTGCATCGGCGAGGCGGCCGCGTGCTGCGAGCCGTCGATCGGCACCTCGTGCTTGCCGACGAACCCGGTGAACTGCAACTCGCCGTCCCACTCCAGCCTCGCCACCATCACCGGGATTTCGTTCGCCATGCCTGCTCCTCGCCTTGGATTCTAATAGCGACCCCTTTCCCATGCTAGGCTCGTATATGGACTCCCCGCGCCTCCTGGCTTCCGCACTGGCCGTCGGCCTGCTCTCGCACGCCGCCCTCGGCCTTGCCGCTCGACAGGCGCCCACCTTCCGGGGCGACACGAGGTTCGTTCCCGTCTACGCGACCGTTGTGGACCGCGACCGGCGGCTGGTTCCAGGCCTCACCCGCGACGACTTCGAGGTGTTCGCCGACGGCAAGCCCAGGCCGATCACCGTCTTCAGCAACGAGATCGAGCCGATCACCGTCGTCGTCATGCTCGACACGAGCGCGAGCATGACGCCCAACCTCGGTCTCGTGACGGCCGGCGCCGAGCAGTTCTTCCTGCGCCTCCTCCCTGGCGATCAAGCCGTCGCCGGGGCCTTCAACGACAAGATCGAGTTCGCGTCCGACTTCACCAGCGACCGCGACGAGCTGATCGCCTCGCTCCGCTCGCTCGACTTCGGCAACCCGACCCGGCTGTACGACGCGGTGGCCCTGAGCCTGGAGCAGCTCCAGAGGGTCGAGGGGCGGAAGGTGGTGTTGGTGTTCACCGACGGAGCCGACACGTCGAGCTCGGCCAGCCTCGGCGACGTGCTCGCCCGGGCGCGCGCCGAGGAGGTGATGGTCTACGCGATCGGCCTCGAGGCCGACTACTTCAACGGGGTGCGGCAGGTTCGCTCCAAGCCGGACCGCGGCCTGCGGAAGCTCGCCGAGGAGACCGGGGGCGGCTACTTCGAGCTGGACAAGAAGGACCTCCTGACCTCCACCTTCACGCGCGTCTCCGAGGAACTGCACAGCCAGTACCTCATCGGTTTCGACGCGGGTGCGCGCGACGGCAAGGTGCACAAGCTCGAGGTCAGGGTGAAGAAGGCAGGCGCGACGGCGCGCGCCAGGAAGAGCTACGTGGGCTAGGGCAGGCCGCTGAAAGACGCGGCCTGAATTACACCCCCAGCCTCTAGTCGCTGGCCCCTGGTCGGGTGTATACACTGTCGTAGCAGCTTCGGGCAGGCTGCGCTCCGGAGGATACCCATGACCTGGCTGATCGTGCTCGCGACGATCGTCGTCGTTGGCCTCGCCGCGTACTTCTTCAGTCGCGTCGCCGCCGGCCGAGGCCCTCGCCTGGTCGAGTGCCCCGAGAACGACGAGCCGGCCGCCGTCAGCGTGAATGCCGTCAAGGCTGCCGTCGGCGGCCGCCTCGAGCTGTCCCGGTGCTCCCGGTGGCCCGAGCGCGGACAGTGCGGGCGCGAGTGCCTCACCCAGATCGAGCGGTCGGACGACGGGTGCCTGGTGCGGACGATGGTGACGAGCTGGTACGACGGCAAGAGTTGCGTGATGTGCGGCCGGGCCATCGGAGACGTGGACTGGCTCGATCGAAAGCCGGCCCTTGCCGGTCCCGACGGTGGCCTCCGCCAGTGGCAGGAGGTGGCGCCGGAAACGCTGCCGACCGTGCTCGCCACCCATCGCCCGGTCTGCTTCGACTGTTACGTCTCGGAGACGTTCCGGCAGCAGCACCCCGAGCTCGTCATCGACAACCCGTGGCCGGACGCCACGAGACAGTAGGGTTGGGAGGCTGCCGCGCGCGGCCGACGAACCATCGCACGCCGCCGCCCGTCTAAGAAAGTGGGCAACAAGGAGGCGTGAGATGTTCGGTTGGATCTACGACAAGGCTGATTGGGCGGTGGCGTTGCTGCTGGTGGCCGCCATCGTCACGGCGGTGTTCGCGTGAGGGTCGATCGCCCCCGCGACCGGTTGGAGTGACCCGGCGTTTAGCGCCCCTCGGGCCGCCGGGTCGCCCTCCCCTCGAGACTGGCATGAAAAGTGGGGCCAGGCCCCATTTCCGGGCGGCGCTTGCGGCGGCTGCGCTGCTGATTGCGGCGGACGCGAATGGGGGCGTCCAGCCGCAGGACCTCGTTCGACGAGCTGCCGAAGCCACCTACAACCTCGACTATGAGCAGGCGCTGGCCCTGTACCGGCAGGCCCTCGCCATCGATCCCGAGTCGGCCGCCACCCACCGCGGCATTGCCTCGCTCGCCTGGCTGCAGGTCCTCTTCCTGCGGGGCACCGTGACCGTTGACGACTACATGGGGAAGCTGGCCTCCTCGGAGATCAAGCTGGAGCCGCCACCCCCGGCCCTTGCGCAACTGTTCCACCACCACATCGACCGGGCGATCGAGCTGGGCGAGCAGGCCGTGCGGGCCAGGCCCAGCGACGCTGGCGCGCACTACGCGCTGGGGGCGGCGCTCGGGCTGGCCGCGTCGTACCAGGGCTCGGTTGAAGGCAAGCTGCTCCCCGCGTTCCGCGCGGCGCGTCGCGCGTTCGATGCGCACGAGAAGGTGCTGAAGCTCGACCCCTCGCGCAAGGAGGCGGGCCTCGTCGTCGGGACCTACCGCTACGCTGTCTCCACCCTTCCCGCGCCGCTGCGGTGGATGGCCTACCTTGTGGGGTTCGGCGGAGGCAGGGACGAGGGGATCGCGCTGCTCGAGGCGGCGGCCGCACACCCGAGCGAGGCGCAGCCGGACGCCCGGTTCGCGCTCGTCCTCGTGTACAACCGCGAGCGGCGCTACGATGACGCCCTGCGCGTCGTGCGCCAGCTCGAACAAAGCTACCCCGGGAATCGTCTGCTGTGGTTGGAGGAGGGATCGACCGCCCTCCGGGCGCGGCGCAACGAAGAGGCGAGGCGCGCCCTCGAGGACGGGATCGCGAAGCTGGCCTCCGATCCGCGCCCGAGGATGCCCGGCGAGGAGGCCTACTGGCGGATGAAGCGGGCGACCGCCCTCGTGCTGCTGAAGCAGCCCGAGCCGGCCCGCGACGAGCTGGTGGCGGCGCTGGCCGACGCGGACGCGCGCATGTGGGTGCGCGCCCGCGCGCACCTGGAGATGGGCAAGCTGGCCGACCTGGCGGGCGACCGAACGGCGGCCCGGCGCGAGTACCAGGCCGCCGCGACGCTGGGCGAGCGGTCGAACGACCCGCAAACCCGCGACCTGGCGAAGCGGCTTGCGAAGAACGGGTACAAGTAGCGCGGGGGCGGGAAACGAGCGAGGAGACGAATGGCTCGCCGAAACTGGATCCCGATCGTCGTCGGCATCGTGATCTTCGTCGCGATCGTGGGGATTGGCCTGATCGCGGGAGCGATCTATCTCTTCAGCCGGCAGGTCGAGTTCCAGACCGTCGAGACGGCACACGGGGAGCAGGAGTTCCGGAAGCTCCAGGCCGGCTTCGAGGGTCAGACGCCGTTCATCGAGCTGACCGGGGACGGCGAGTTCGACGAGGCGCGGGCGGTCGTGCACCGC
>Ga0116148_1002673_pt1 | contig 17294 bp, 11 predicted proteins | sample AD_UKC055_MetaG_FD_89786 | JGI IMG/M metagenome (GOLD analysis project Ga0116148, IMG submission 89786) | Active sludge microbial communities of municipal wastewater-treating anaerobic digesters from USA - AD_UKC055_MetaG | ecosystem: Engineered > Bioreactor > Anaerobic > Digestate | place: USA... | reverse complement strand
GAACACCTCACCATTTGATTTTTCGGTTACTGTATTCCTACAATTTCCGACGCTTCAAATAGCGTCCTTCTTTCCCTTCCCTTTATTATCAAAGACCAGTTCGCTATCCACTGTCTGCAGAGCAGACACAGAAGCTATATGCAGTAGCAACGGTAAACACCGAAACCTGAATATGTGAGATAAGTTTTCTTTGTAACTTATTTAGAAAAGACAACAAAAGAAGATTGTTGTCAATCAAACCGTAAGCTTTATCAAAGAACTGCAACGTTTGCAATTTGTATTCTGCAATGCCGCAACGAAAATAGTTATAACACTCGGGTAAAAAAGTGTCAATACATAAAACCTGAAAAATACACTTTTTTCTAAATAAACGGAGTACCGTCGCTTATGTCATGCCTCACCACTATCCGGATCTTTTCCAGAATTACGGGTAGATGACAGCCGCTCATCGATAGCTGCGTTCAGTTCATAAACTGAATCTACAATTGATTTTTTACGGAGCAGGGCCGCATCATCGGGATCCGGCGACAAAACGGACAGGTACTCGATTTCCCCGAGTTCACGATATAGAGCATCGCGTTTCCGTTCAAGCTGGATCACATCAAGCTTTTCGATTGCATTATTGCTCGCGACACGGAGAGAGTCTCCGACGCGTGAACCAAAGTTCAGAATCTCTTTAAGCCCCTTTCGGGCAGCTTCGGCGATCGGGTCAGGACGGTCAGACATAAAAACCTCCATGAATCCAGGAACCGTACCATAGTCCAGGAACCGTACCATACCATTGACTACAGACGTTTGAGCGTAAGCAAGGTTAGATCATCGTACTGTGCATCTTCCTTTACGTGCGTGTAATATAAGTATTCCGGATACTCGGGATGATCCTTGCGATTCGAGCACCACTGGCTGTACTGGCGGAAATGACGATTCAAAAACAGATCAACTTTGCGGTCGACCTGAACCCGGTCGAATTCTCCGGCAGCAGGATCGCGATACATACGGAATATTTTCTCTACGGAAACAAGTGCAAGCACAGCTTCTTCAATTGTACCTTCGCACATGGAAAAATCAAATTCAAAAATTTCATCTTCGGCAGGGTTGTGCCATTTCTGCAGGATATACACTGAACGGGCAAATACTGATTCGATGATGCTGTTGACGCGCTCCGGGCCGAGTTCTTCGTTATCCTGACCGACCGAGTGTGAGCCGTGCGGGGATTCTTTTTCGAGTCCCGGCTCGGCGCAGATGTACACCTTCATGTCGAGAGTGCGAAACAATCGCTTGGCTTCCTCAATACCGTCAGTATAGAGGAACAGAACATCGCCGTGATCAAGATGTACTTTACTCACCTGAAAACCGCCTTTCATGTCTACCATAAAAGAAGGAAATACACCGGCAGCCGAACTTTCCGGCAGCGTTATGGTTTTCATTTTCCGTGCCGATGCCTGATACACATGCACCAGATTGTCACCCGCATTGCAAAAATACACATCGCCTGAATAGGAATCGAAAATGCACAGCGTGAAAGCTGCGAATCGCCCCTTGAACCCCCGGGATTCGATAAGATCGTTGATTCTCGATACGATATATCCCAGACGATATCCGTTTTTTTCATAGGTCCAGTCTTTGAAGTAGTCCAGAAAGAGTGTCGCTACTTCGACCATGATGAGCGCAGCAGGAACGCCCTTGCCGGCAACGTCGCACTTGATGATTGCATAGTGGCGGGCATCCAGCTTGATATAGTCGAAATAGTCGCCGGATACGCCTTTTGCCCCCTCATAGTAGCCGAAGAATGCCGCTTTTTCATCGACAGTACTGCCGCAGGTAAGCTTGCGTCCGTTAGAGTCGGTTTCGAGCGGTATGAACATTTTCTGAACTTCCTTACCAACCGTCAGGTCCTTCGAAGCTGCCGCGGCTTTGACCAGTCCGTGCGTCATATCGTTGATGATTTCGCCGAGCAGACCGATTTCGTCGCGGGAACGGAGCTTTAGATCCTTACCGTCCAGTTCTTCCTTGTCTTCCGTGTCGCGGATCATTGCGACGTGGGACGCAAGTTTGCGTACCGGAGAAATAATAATGGAAGCAAGAAGGAGGGCGCCGACGATACCGATAAGAACCGCGACAAGTGCTATATATGCGGTAGTTCGCACCAATACTTCCCGGTCTCGATCTACGGTTTCCAGCAGGGATCGGGTGGATATTTCCACCCGGACAGTGCCCCGGACGTAGTGCGTGTCACTGCCCTGCCGAAACAGGACTGGTTTATAGAAGACATAGTCGGTAATTTCGCGCGAGATCTTGCCGGTGTCATAGAGCGGCCAGGAACCCGTACCGCTGGAAGAAAGCCGGGAAAGCTCGGTATTGAGCTTCTCCTCAAGCTGTCGGGTGATCGTCTGGATTTCGTCGCGGCGCTGGACTGAGAGTTCGTCTGTGTTGAGGGCCAGTTTGATACCTTCCTGCGTGAGAGTTGTAATACCCTCCGACATCTCGCTCACAGAAGCGGCTGCTTCTTGATCGAGAGCTTCAATTTTGATTCTTATTTCTTCGTTTTCGGGACGCTCGAGGCGCGATTTGCCCAGAACAAGAGCGGTGGTGTCGATTCGCGAATTTATTTCTGCGTCGTTGGTTGCCCAGACGAAATCAACCCCGGTCATTGAGGAATCAGCGCTGAAACCGGTAATTGTGGCGCTCTTGGCTTCTGAAAGGGCCGAAATCTGGTCCGGAAGGAACCCGAGTTCGAGAATGTTCTGGCTTGGGAGGTACGCACGGGCGCCGGAAGAAAGACTGTCGAGCAGAACTTTGACACGGGATTCGAGCCCTGCCGCCAGGGTACGCTCCTGGTTTGCAGAAAATTGCAGGCCAAGCGGTATCGAAACGATCAGAACAACCGAAATAACCAGCGTTCCGGTAAAGAATGCAAGTTTGAAGCGGAGTCCGAGCCCTTTTTTTCGAAGCGAGGCGGACCGTTTTTTTCGTTCGGATGGCATACTGTCTCCTGTTACAAGCGCTTGTACTTCCCGGCGGATCATGAATACTTCGCGGGCTGTGCCGGAGACGCCTGCGAAAGAAAAGAGAAGAATCAGAACAGAGAATACGATTCCCGACCAGAGAAACAGTATTCCGGATGTCGGCGAAAACCCTGATGCAGGGGGTTCAATTTTCCAGGGCGGAACGAATTCGTGGCGGTAATCGCCGAATTTGACCGTTCCGAATTCGGTGACGGATAACAAGGGTTTCGAAACATACAGGCCCCGGACGGGATGATTGAGGACGAGCCGATATCTGCCCTCTTCGAGATCCGAGACTGTGATGCCTGAAACAAGACGGTCGTTGGCGACGGTAAATTGGCCGGAGGAACGGGATAGGGACACATCCCAGGGAGCTGTCCCGTCGCGGTCCAGAAAGATTTCGTTCAGGCGGCCGCCGTCGCTGAAGCCGCGTCCGATTATGGAGAGCGAGATGACACCCGAGTCGTCGACTTTGGAATCGATATAGGTGATGTAGGTGTACGCAACATATTTATTGAGGGCGAAATACCGGACAACAGGTGCGCTGACGTTTCCCGTGCTGTCGATGGCCGAAACAGAGAGCGCATAGATTCCGTTATCCCGGTTTGTAAAGGAAATTTCGGGCGTTCTTCCCGCGACGGCAGGCTGCGGGGAGGCGATTTTCAGGCGGGCCGCTGCAGCAGACTGAAAGTCGAAGGATGCAGGAACCGGCTGAGCGACGGTTTCCGTTGTCGGATCGAGCATTCGAGCAGTTCGCTCCAGCACTGGAAGATAGTCGAGGGAGGCGACGTATTCGAAGCGCCAGGAATAGCCTGCGATGTCGTCGGATTCGGCAGGAGACCAGCGCAACCTGGATGTGTTCGAGACAAGGAAACCCGATTCGTCAAGGGCAGGATTCTCCAGAACGGGAGGAAGCGGCGGTGTTGTGTCCCGCACGAATTCGAAATACGCGGGCGAAGACCAGTTGCCTGCATAATCAGCTGCCCTGACGCCCAGGAACCAGCTGCCGTCGAGATCGGCTTCTGCAGAAATTCTGCTGTCTTCTGGTAAATGGGCCAGAGACAGGGGAACCTCGGGAGGCGTTTCATGCGACCAGGCCCAGGAATAGCCGGCAATGCCGGATGAGTCGTCCGGCATTCGTACGGAAAACCGCACAGCGGAATTCCGGGATTTTTTGCCCGCATCGAAGTTGGAGGCCGCAATAGCGGGTTCCTTGACTGACCGGTCCGGAGAGAGCCTGAACACACGGTTTGCCGACCGGCTTTGCGCTTGCTGCCAGTAAATTTCCAGATCTCCGCCTGCGACTATAGCTCGGCCGAATGAGGCGTCGAACGAGTTTCGTGTCAGTTCGGTTTCGGTCCACAGAAAACCTGATTTCTGCGCCATATATATGCGATTAACGCCCTTCCGGTTGTCAAACCAGACAATGACCGGAGCTCCCTCTGCATTGACGATATCCGGAGCATAGCATTCGCCGACGCCGGAAGACACCTGTTCGGGAGATCCGTTCAGGAGCCCGTTCGCACCGAGCGGAGCGTAGTAGATTGCATACCGCTGGGATGAAGTCCGGGCACGTTCCCAGACCAACGCAAGCGATCCGCTGATCGAGCCGATTTTTGGGCGCTGATTATGCCAGGAAGTGAAGCGGGCAGCTGCCGACGACGGGGAAATTCCGGGTTCATCGAAGGAAGTGACCATCCTTGCCGCACTCCAGGACCGTCCGCCGTCCGGGGAAACAGTCGAGTACAGCTGATAGGAGAAGCGCCCTTCGTTTTCGTGCCAGGCCTGGAAAACGATTACGTCAGAATTCCCGGATACAGCATGCGCAGGCAAAAAGGCGTTGCGAAGCCCTGCGACGGGAGGAAACTCGGTAAAGGCCGTCCATTGCCGGCCGTCTGAGGATCGGGACACATACATGGTAAAGGAGTCCGAACTTCCTCGTGTTGCGAGCAGCAGGAAGCCGCCGTCAGACAGAGAAAAAATAACGGGCGACAACAAGGTTTCTCCGCCGGAAGACACCCGGCTTTCGCTCCAGGAAGAGCCAAAATCGGCAGAGCTGAAGACGCGTATGTCTCCCGATGAAAAAAGAGCCGACACCAGCAGCGTGTTTTGGGAGTCGACGGCGCACGAGGCGATCGACGGTATGTCGCCGGCATAGGATACGGGACCCGTAAAACGACGGCGGAGAAACCAGGAGCGGCCGTCGTATACGTGGGCAGATAAGTACATAGTGCCGCCATCCGGAGAGCCGGATACGATTTCCTGCCACAGCACGAGTGAAACAGTTCCGTTCGATGCCGATGACGGAAACCGGCTTTCGGACGGAACAAGCGATTGCGGATCCTCCCAGTAGTAGTCGGTTGCCGGTACGCTTGCCAGCATCAGCAGGGAAAATAGAATGACAGGCAGGAAAACAGGTTTTCTCATAGCTGGGAATCTATCCTCTTTTTTAGATCCTGAATCTTGGCGGAGTTTCTGCTTTTCGGATTCTGCAAAAGCTGTTCGACAAGGGCGGATGCGGTTATTTTATTGCCTTTCTGCAATTCCAGAACAGCTTGTTGATACTTTGCTTCGTCGTTGCCCGAAAGAACCGCTACGGATTGACCTCCAATGGCGGTCTGAACGCGGTCCTTGAGCGCAATTGCGTTCTGGTTGTCGGGATTCAGCTTGATCGCTTCGTCGAGCTGATCGAGCGCAATCTGGAACATGCTTCTGGTATTTGCATCATATATTTTCTGGGCTGATCGTGTAAGCTCCGACGAGCGGGCGAGAGCTTTCGGGTCGGGGGGAGGTATCTGGATTCCAAGGTACACTTCGATCTCGTCGACCAGACGTTTGATTCCGGGATATGCCGGGTCCAGCTTGTACAAATCGAGCAGTTCGCTGTACGCCTTCTGCGGCTCGCTTCGATAGGTAGCGCGTGCAGTTTCGACTTTTTGCCTGAATGAAACTTTGAATGCAGCAGGATCGATAACCTGATCGATCTTCAAGGTAAGCTGACCGGCATCCTCGTTCAGAGGGTACACCAGCTTGAGCTGCTGCAGTTTTTCCTTTGCCTGGGTTAATAGCTCGATCGCCTGAGTTCGTTTGCCCTTTTCGATCAGTTCTTTTCCTTCAGTATAGAGCTGGTTGGCACTGCTCAAAAGCTGGCTCATCTGGGGATACAGGGGAGCGGAAACGGGAATTGTTCGGCCGGTTTTCATGGACAATGCTGTATTGACGATAGCCAGCCAGTTTGTAACTTCGACGTTCGGTTCAATATTTGTGACGCTCCAGCGGGCTTTTGCCTGATTCAACACTTGCTCGGCCTGATCGAAGTTGCCCTGATAATAGAAGTTTTTTCCGCTTGAGATCAAAATACGCACTTCACGTACGACTGCTTCGTTTTCGGTTCGGGTAATATCGGTACCGAGCTGTTCAAGCTTGCGGTCGGTTTCGGTTCGGAAGGTTTTTGACTCCTGCCAGGAAAGAGACTGGTTTGCCTTCTCGCGCGACCGCTGCAGATTGTCGCGAGCACTCTGAAAATCATTGCGTTTCAGGGAGGCAAGAGCCTGAGAATACCTCAGTTCTGATTCCTGTTTTGCGAGATTAGCCTGCAGGATGCGGGAATTCGCCCGAGCGGAGGCTGATGCAATATCGGAATCCAGGCGGTCAAGATACGCGATCATTGATTCCAGGCTTGTAATTCCGGAACGGATGCCTTCGGATTCCCGAAAGCGTGCGGGTATTTCGCGAGCCCAGGAAAGAGCCGACTGTACGGATGTTTTATCCTTGGCCGCAGCTGACCGGAGACCGGTAAAAGCGGCAAGACTCTCCGCGGGGTAATAGAAAACAGTTACAGAATCCGGCTGTGGTACGCCCTCGAGGAGAGCGAGAGAGTCCGACCAGGAAACACGCCGTTCGCCGATCGCGTTCCCGGCGGCAGAAGCATACCACAGGACTGCTTCCGTATAGACCTTTTTCTGCAAATCTGCAAGACCGGAACGGAGCGTGTCGTTCCAGCGCTCGATATCCGACGTGAAACCGGTTGTGACTCCAGAGGCAGCAGAGAGCGCGTTTCGGGAATCATCCCTGCCTTGCAGCATCAACTGCTCCAAAGACGCTGCTTCTTTCGAAAGCGCATCGCGTTCGGTGACAAAACGAACCGCCCCACCGCGAAATGCTGCGGAATTGGGGGAATCTTCGGGGAGAAGCGGAACACGCGAATCCAGGTCGTTTTTCCGGGCGGCAAGTTCAGCCAGTTCGTTGAGGATACCCGAACAGGCGGCGGCATGGACGTATAGAGTCGAGGAACCCGTCCGGTCGGTTCTGCCCCAGGTATCGTCCCGATACACCGACAAACTGGCTGTGTCGACAAAAGCGGACCCCAGAGCAGCGAATCGTGCAGTTTCTGCAATGCGGGCGGTACCTGAGGAAAGAGCTCCGGATTCGAGATCGCGAACCGCCGATTGCCAGCTCCGGTCGAGGGCAGCGGCACACAGTGCGTCGACTTCTGCAAGCACGGGATTAATAAGCGCATCAATCGACCCGAGAATACCCTCGTAGCGAAATCCTGTTTTCCGTCCCAGCGTGAAACGGTAGGCAAACGGAAGAAAGGAGTTCTCTGTCACGATTTCATCGGTTTCGGACATCCGGGCAAACACATCTTCATAGTACCAGCCGATTTCGGCTATCCGGTTTCGGATTTCGCTCATGCGTTTCAGTTCCACAGCAAGACTGTTCCAGACAGCTTCCGCCCGTTCGATATCAGGAGGAAGAGAAGAGTCTGAGCCTTCCCGAAGCACCCCGGAAAAAAGCTGGGCGGCTTCTGAAAGCTTCGGAACCGAAGCTTCGAACGAGGCGATAAGCGTTCCTGTTTCGCCTAGCACACTGTCTACCGAAGCGACAAGCGACGGCTCCGATGTCTCGTCGAACTCCTGTTTGTAGATAATGTACCCTTCAGCAAAGGTGCGTGCGGCGTTGGCATACAGCGAGGAATCGATATAAGCGTTCCCGTCGCGCATGATTTCATCGAATTTAGCCCGATAAAAAGTAAATTGTGCGGCGGCCTTGGTATCCTTGATGAAGTTCTGTGTCGAGGGATTCGGATTTTTTTCGAGCGCTTCCATTGCGGTAATCATGTCGAGTTTTTTCTTGTCGTTTGTCGGCTCTTCGGTTAAGACTTTCAGGAGGTCTTCGGCTTTTGTATTATAGCTTTCCCGAAGTTCAATTATTCTGCGAATGCGGCGCTGCGCTCCGTCGAAATCTTCGGGATGCTCATCCATATATTCTGCAAGCGCAAGCAGCGCTTCATTATAGTTTCTGTCCTTGATGAGACGATCAACTTTTGGGAGTCCAACTTCGGGATTTCCCCCGGCGCTTGCCAGCGTCGGAACAAAGAGAAAAACTAGAATTAGTACTGCTCGAACACACGTTATACGCACTTTCTTCCTAAAAACAACTATAGCCCCATTCAGTATTTCGGCATGAAAAGTGGAGATTTGGAGTGTAAAAAGAGCAGAATAAAGGCCGATTATACAATATACTCAAAGTGATTATGAAAATACGACGGTTATCGTATATTTTTATACTTTTACTATACCCTATCCTGCAGACAGCCGCGCTTGATCTGTCCGATCCCTACATGTATGTGTCCGGGATCATCGATCCGCTGATCGATCCGAACGAAGGAGAAACGACCTTCCGATCGCTGCTGATTCCCGGCGGCGGAAGATCGGAGGCAATGGGATCGGCTTTTACGGCGCTGGCTGACGATATCAGTTTTTTTGACACCAACCCTTCCGGCAGTTCCACAATGAAAAACACTGAACTGGCAGTTCTCCACAACAGCTGGATAGCCGACTCCAGACTGGAAACAGTATCATATACAGTGCGACTGGACAATCTTGGGATGGGAGCGTCGGCCCGGTGTTTTTACGTTCCGTTTACAGAATACAATACATTCGGAGAACGGGTTTCGCGCGGGTATTATACCGAAACAGTCGCAACACTGAATGCGTCGTATAATTTTCTGGCAGGCTATTACTTTAAGGGAATCGCCGTTGGAGCAAACCTGAAGGCGGGTTTCCGGAGCATGCCGGACTACAGCGACAATTACGGAAATCTGCAGCAAGGATCCGGCGCCGGGCAATCCGCGGCGGCCTTTATGGTTGATATCGGCGCTCAGACGAGATTCAACCTGCTCAAGCTCTACAGCTCGCGGGATCCCAATTTTCATGTCGGCGCGACACTGCGGAATGCAGGTCCACCGGTTTCCGGAGAAGCGCTGCCGACGGTCGCCGCTGCAGGTGTTGCCTGGAAAATGGCGAATCCCATAACTTTTTCCGGAGAAATTCAGCAGCCCCTGAACTTTATGAACCTCAAAAACTCCGGACGAACTGTATTCGGAGCGGGTTTTTCGGTGGAATTCGCCTCTTTTTTTACGCTGCTCGGAGGACTTCAGTTAAAGGGTGCGAATCCGAGAATCAGCCTGGGGGGCGAAATGAATGTGAACGATATTCAGTTCAATATCAATTATACCCTGGATATGACAACACAGGCGGCAGTGTTCAACCGGATCAGCCTTGCCGCAAAGCTGAACCTTGGAGACAGAGGCCGTGCCGACCGGCAAAAGCGGATCGAAAAACTGTATATCGAAGGATTGCGGCTGTATGCGCTCGGAGAACTTGATGAAGCAGTCGAAGTCTGGAATGCCGCGCTCGATCTGGACAAGCGGTTTGATCCGGCAATCGAGGGCGTGCGTACAGCGCTGTATACGATACAAATTCAGCAGGAAATACGGAACCTGCAGATACTCGAGGATTCAGAAGCACAAGCCGGCGGAACTGACCCCTGAGCAGCAAGTGACGGCAGCCTCCCGGATGCGCTGGCGCCCGACTTGGGGCGTTCGCATGAGGGGGCTCCGAAGTGCGAACCGGAGGTTCGCGAAGCGTTCGCCCGTCGTTGAGCGTTCTGCCTCGATCCCGTTATAGATACAGGACTATTTTTTGTGGCTGAACACCCGGTAATTCATGTCCCTGAACAGGTTATGCTTTTTTTCTGTTGTGGTAAGCCATTCGGTGCTGATAAAATTTGAACCGAGGGATTCGTAGACGACGGTAAAGGCTTTCAGGCTCTCTTCGAAACGGGCTTTGGCGTATTCGGATTCTTCGCTGCGGGTCATGCCGGTATACCAGTCAAGGGTTTGTGCAAGCAACAGTTCGCGCGCGGCCATGTTGAGGGAGCGTTCCTTGAGACCGGTGTCGTCCGGGAAGCGGTCGGCGAGATCGATCATGCGGACAGTCGCTTTCCTGACATACGGATACATCCAGTCGTTTGTGCTGTTCAGCACTTCTTCGGCGTAACCGCTGGCGAACCAGGATGAGTGGTAGGGATCGATCCGTTTTTCTGCAGGACGAAGCCGCACATTGGCAAGAGGGAGCGAAAAGGAAATATCGGAACGAACTGCTGCCTGGCGAAAGAGAGATTCGAGCCAGGCGACGCCTTCGTACCATTCGGTTCCGAAATACGAGGCCGGAAACGCGCAGGTTATACAGACCGGTTCACCTTCAAGAAGGGAGGAGGCTTTTTCGAGGGTTTCTTTCCTGCGGTCAAGAAATTCGAGGGCTTGTGCCCGTACAGCCTCGTGAGCCTTGGCAGGTTCGTAGACTGCCCTTTTTCCGTCCGCGCCGGCATGCCGGGACCAGTATCGGAAGCCGGTCAGGCGGCGTCCGGTATTCACATCGAACAGCGGGGCAAGCGTTTCGCTGTCGAGTTCGAAACCGATATCCCGTTCGGTATCAAGGCAAAACGGAGCCCGTGCAAAGCCGGTGGAGGGATCGGTCACTTCAAGACACGCATTTTTGTCGCGGGCAAAAACCGAAAGTCCGTTTTTACAGGTTGCGGAAGCAAATATTCCGGTGTCGGGAGCAGGAGACGCGAACAGCAGCCCATGTGTTTCGAGCACTGTGTACTGGAAACCGTAGGACTTGAGCACGACTTCTATCCCGGGGGTATACGCCATGGCAGGCAGCCAGAAACCGGAAGGGATTGCGGTAAAATGAGTCCGGTATGTCAATAAACCGGTTTCTATCTGCGCGTTCACGGCTTCGGGTATGTCGGAGAACATGGGAAGAAAACAGCTTGTGGCAGTCGTCGCGAGAATCTCAATAAAGCCGTGCGTGGCAAAGTAGTCGAATTTGCCCAGAATGTTCCGGTCGTAGATTTCTACATAGTCCCGGCGGTTGAGCTGCATCATGTCCATGTTGAGCTTGATCAGTTCCCTGAGCGCTGGATCTGAGGAGCAGCGTTCGAGTTCGGACAGACCATACTCTATGGTACGATCGAGATATTCGATGTAGCGGGTTTGCAGCAGCGGATCGGACATCATTTCGCAAAGCGTTGGAGAAAACGCGATTGCCAATTTAAAAGGAATGCCCTCGGTTTCGAGCGCGGTGCAGCTTCGCAGAAGCGGTAGATAGGTAAACGAAAGAGAGTCGAAAAATCTGCTTTCTTCGACGCAGCCGGGTTTGTCCGGATGACGGATAAACGGCATGTCTGCGTCAAGAATGATTTGTATAGAAGTATCTGACATAGCTGATTTCTCCGGATTATGAGCCAAATGATTGCCGGTGATTACGGAAATGGTTTTTCCGCAATACAGTAATTCCGGACAGTTCCAGTACGGGAGACTCTTTGCGGCTTCCGGGTATCGGACTATCCAGTATTTCGCAGCAGGGAATGACAATTTCGGGCGAACGTGCCAGAAGCTGTTCTTTTTCCTGCGAGTTTTTGGTATACAGATCTACGCGGCAGGCGTAGGCTTTTCCGGGAAAATGCACATACCATTTTCGGTCGTACACTCCGACTTCGACGTCGAAATAGTCAATAAGGGTTGCCGGTGAGGCAGAGGAAAGCGAGTTGACCCTGAGGAAGAAGGTCTCGAACCGATGATGTTGGGTAATCGCCGAAAACAGGTTTGAATGAAAATCCCAGTACACGAATACCCAGCCCGGATCGCGAAGCAGCACCGAGATGCCGGTTTCGTTGTAAGTTTCCGGTAAGACGTCGTGGGATGCGGTGATGTCTGTTTCGACAAGGATTCCGGAATCGCGGGCGGAACCGGATCGTTCGTCGGCGAGATCAAGCAGTTCTCCGATGATGAAACGTCTGTTCAGGCCTTCCGGGATATCGATTCCGTTGTCGTCTGCCATATCGACAAGGTCGGCAGTTGACAGCGATTCAAGATATGCACGGTTGAACGGGGGATTTTCCATATACTACGGCGTATGATGGAGAAAACCGCCGGTTCTGTCAAGACTGAACCGTAAGACCGAGGGCTTTGCACGCGGTAGCGATATGATCCGGCAACGGAATTTGGAACTGGGCGGTTGTTTTTTCAAGCGGAAATTCCAGAGACACAGAGGCGAGCTGCAGTTTCCGGATTCCTGCCGAGGAACGGATTTCACGGTTTTTTTTGAAATCTCCGTATTTGTCGTCGCCGATGATTGGACATCCGGTTGCAGCCAGATGGATGCGAATCTGATGCATGCGTCCGGTGCCGAGGCCAAGCGATAACAGAGAATGAGTACCGTTCGACTGAAGAAGCTTCCATGAGGTTTCGCCCGGCTTTTCCTGACCGGAACGGCCCGCGGGTAGGAGGATTTTGCCCTGTGTTCCTTGCGGAGAGCCAAAGCACACTGCCTGATAGGTTTTGACGAGAGAACGGGAACCGATAAGACGGGTGTAGCGGGAGGCTGCATCCGCCGAAAGCGCAAAGATCATTAGCCCGGCGGTGTCCTTGTCCAGCCGATGGACGGGATATATTTTTTTTCCGGTTTGCCGTTCAAGTATGCCGATAACTGTAACAGTGACGCCTTCGCCGCCCTGAACGGCGATGCCAAAGGGCTTGTTGATAACAAGTATGTCGTTATTATCGTAGATAATCGGAATATCTTTCATCGGGAGTATCATACAATGAAACGAGAAAAAAATCTGCCGCTGATTTTGTGCACGGTTTTGTTTCTGATGACGGCAGGAACAGGGGCACACCCGTTCGAAGCAGCTTCGCCGGAATGGGGCTATGCGCTTGATTTGCCGGAGCTTTGGATTCTTCAGGAAAAAAGCGGAAATGACCGCTATCGGTTCTCGCACGAAATTCTCGGGGCAGATTTATTAATAGCGCTGTATCCGCATTCCGGTTTTCCGGATGCGGGCAAAGCGCTTTCCTATGTGAACCTGCAACTTGCTCCCCAGGCGGACGAGGTGTCGTTTGTGTGGAGACACAGAGGCGCGGCGATTGGCCGTGTCGAAACAGATACTGTTGCGGGGTGGACGCTGGCTGTTGAACTGGCGGAACAAAAAGGATGGCTTGTTTTGGCAGGAATATCTGCGCCGGAACGCGCCGTAGAGTGCGAGGATCTGATTATTTCGACACTGGACGCCGTATTTACGGATCACGGTTCACGCTTTGAAGCAGGACCGATGACCACCTTTGCCTGGCCGGAAAACGGGGCTATCTCCGGAACCTTCGCGGCAGGAAGACGTGTGACAAACGTTAGTATGATGAAAGACGATGCAGAGGCGAACCAGTCAGTTGTGGACCGGGAGTTCAGACTGCTGAGCCGATACCTGGACAGGCCTGAAGTATTCGATGCATGGAAGCGCTATTATCGTATGATATGGCGCGATGCCTGGAAGCGGCTGGAACAGGCAGTATTCGACACAGCTGCGCAGCTTGAAGAAGATCCGTACAAACGGCTTGAACAGCTGCTTGCCTGGACGCAAGGGTTCAGCTATGAGCGAGATCCCGGAGGCAGCGATTTTCTCAATCTTCCGCAAGCATTCCTTGAACAAAGAGGGGACTGCGACAGCAGAGCTCTTCTGTTGGTGCTGCTCATGAACATGACGGGGACTGACGCGGTTCTTCTGATTTCGCCCGAGTACAGCCATTCGGTTGCGGGCATTGATTGCCCGGGTACAGGGGCGCGGTTTGAATCAGGGGGAATTAAATACCTTCTTGCGGATACGACGGCGCGTGTTAAGCCGGGACTGATAGCCGCCGACATGGCCGATCCTTCAAAATGGTTTGCCGTCCATTTTGCCGCTTTCCCCGGTGTCGGTATTCGATAGGCGGGAGTTAGCTGAACGCCGGGCAGAAGTCCTCTGGACGGCGGGGTATGCCGCCGGGCAGTTTATACCGGCGGGCAGCTAAACCCGGGCAGGTATGCCGCCGGGCAGAAGTCCTCTGGACGACGGGGTATGCCGCCGGGCAGTAAAACACAGGCGGGAGTTAGCTGAACGCCGGGCAGAAGTCCTCTGGACGGCGGGGTATGCCGCCGGGCAGTTTATACCGCCGGGCAGCTAAACCCGGGCGGTTTATTCTTTTGCGATTAGCAGGTTGTAGGCTTCCATCGGATTTCGTGCCGCAAGAAGGCCTTCCCGGAGGGCGGGGTTTTTCAGCCTGGTGCTGAAAAAGGAGAGAGTCTGCAAATAATAGGCATGCTGGTTATATGCGGCGGCAATCATGAACAGCAAACGAACCGGTACATCGTCGATTGTCTGGAAATCAATGATGTCGTTTTTGCACAAGCCAACCGCCACTACCAGATCGGTAACCGACGAAAGACGGACGTGCGGAATGGCGATTCCCCTGCCAATAGCCGTAGACATGAGTTCTTCGCGCTTAAGAATTTCTAGCGACAGTTCTTGCCTGTTTTTAATCTGCGGAGCAGTGCCGAGTACGTCGGCAAGAGCGACAAGGGCATCATGACGCGTGGAATGATTCAGCAATACGATCCGGTCCGGTGAAAGAATATTTTGAACCTGAACCAAAGGATTCGGCTGGGACGGTTTGACAGAACTCGTCAGACGCTCATTAACCCACTTTTCGATTTCATCTTTTTTAAACCGCCAGACGGTACCAATTTTACCGGCAGGGATTTCACCTTTCTGCGCCCAGTCATAGACAGTTCGTTCGGAAACCCGAAGATATTTCGCAACTTCTTCAATTGTAAGTATATCGTCTGCCAAAGTGTTGACTCCCGTAGCAAGATTTACATTATTTTGCATCATACTACACTATATGTCAAGACACGCAAGATAAAAACAAAGGAGGCAGGTGCAAAATCGAATTATTTTTGCAAAAGGACCAGACTTTTGCGTGAATCTCGCATATACGGTTGCTCTTTCAAAACTTTCCGAGTTTTGAAAGAGCCTCATTGAATTTTCCTGTTTCCTATAATACCATGTACTTACATGAACATCAAAGCCAATCTGAAATACATTAGTATCGGTTCTGTTATTTTTCTGGTTCTTTACAGCTTTATTGCGGTAAAATCCTTAGGCGCAGACATTTTCTTTGAACCGGTATGGACGACCGATATCTCTGAACCCGTAACGGATGCACACTCCACCCGTTCGACTGCAGAAGCGGAAGCCTTTATACTGGGCAACAGATTCGGCTTTTTTCTGCCGGACGGCACCGTGCTTTCATCTGAAAAAACCGATCAGAAAATAACTGCATCTACTTTCGGTTGGGCAGTCTACCCCGCCGATGCGCAAGAAACAGTCCTCTACAGGCCGGACGGAACAATCAGGACAAAAATTAGCGAAGCAGGATTTGTGCATCTCGACCAGGAACGCATATACCTGTTCCAGCCCGGGGGCGACGGTGTCAGCCAGTTTGACGAGACCGGAACAAAACTATGGACGCGCGAGCATACTGCGCCGATTACCGCGTTTCGTTCATCGCCGAAAGGGACCATCATCGGGTATCTGGACGGACGCCTAGTGCATGTAAAGCCCGACGGTACCGAAGTGTTCAGTTTTTATCCGGGCGGAAGCAATCTCCAGGTAATTCTTGGCGCTGCCCTATCCGACGACGGCACGATGGCCGCCTGCGTGTCGGGCATCGAAAAACAGCGTTTTTTGCTTATTAAAATTACCGGAAACCAGCACAAGATAGTGTATCACGCCTACCTCGACGGAAACCTTCGGCGGCAGGCTTTTGTCGATTTCGAAGCCGGCGGGCAATACGCCTTTTTTGAATCCGAAAACCGGTTGGGTTTTGTCGACTGTTCGCGGTATACGGCAAGCTCGATCCCGATTAGCGGCAAGGTGATTGAAGCAGGCGAATGTCCCGGTGACGCCCTCTTCGTCGTTCTGTCCAAAAACGGAACAACATGGACGCTTTCTGCCGTTGAACGGCCTGACCATCTGGTTGTTTCCACCAACTTTACCGCAACTGATGCCTTTATCATACAAAGAAACGACATCCTCTATTTGGGTACCGACACACATATCTCAAGGCTCAACATCAGGGGGCTTAAATGAAACAGAGGTTGCTTCCGGTTTTCATACTCTTAAGCGCGATTGCGAGCCCTGCTGCAGCTCTTGAATGGCCGGTCCAAGATGTTAAACCGCTGCACCTTTTTGGACAGCGGACAGGAAAGGTGATTCAACGAGGAATTGTTACCGCCAATCAGGGGCCGGTCCGCGCAGCTGCCGATGGAACACTGTTACTGATTCTTGAAGAAAACTCGAATATGTCCGGATTTCCAGGAACGCTCGGAAACGCAGTCTGTCTTGTGCATGACGACAACCTGTCAACGGTCTACGGCAATCTTTCTACGGTAGACCGGGTAAGCGACCGGACTGTATTCGAAACAGGCTCCATACTGTCAGACGGAAACAGATCCGGCTGGGGTCCGTCGCTCTCATGCACTTTTCTGGTCCTCGACCTGCTTAAAAAAAAGGTTCTCAATCCCCTGATGCTGCTTCCGGTATTGAAGGATACCCGCGGGCCGGTTATAAAAAACGTAGTCGCAGTATCATCTGCGAATGATCAGGGTATTGCGCTCGGGACAACAAAGCAGCTGAAGCAGGGAAAATGGCGCATCTATGCGGATATCACCGATACAATCGACGGATTCGAACCCGAATTCAGCGCATTCAGGGTCGGCGTACTGGTAAATGGTACAGAAACAGCAACGCTGCCGATAGAAATTCTGGAAGAAAAGAACGGAACCCTGTATATGCAAACACCGGTCTTCAGTGACAGAAAATTGTACGAAGATTCGGCACGAATGTATTTGGGAGAAGTAACCCTGACGCGAGGCCGTGCCGACATTTCTGTTATTGCACGCGATCTGGCCGGCAACGAACGGAGCGTTCTGTTCGGCGTACAGATCGAATAAAAAAAAACCGGGACACCTATCAGGGCATCCCGGCATGCACGCACAGGCAAACCGTCAGGCAGACCCCAACGCAGGGCTACTGGCCGTACAGGTTTACTGGCCGTACAGGTTTACT
>Ga0116148_1002671_pt1 | contig 17297 bp, 14 predicted proteins | sample AD_UKC055_MetaG_FD_89786 | JGI IMG/M metagenome (GOLD analysis project Ga0116148, IMG submission 89786) | Active sludge microbial communities of municipal wastewater-treating anaerobic digesters from USA - AD_UKC055_MetaG | ecosystem: Engineered > Bioreactor > Anaerobic > Digestate | place: USA... | reverse complement strand
GAGGTGTGCCCTCGCGCCGCAGGCGCGCGCCGACTCGTGCACCACGCCGGCCAGCTCGCGGCAGACAGGGTGAGCGAAGCCGACGTGCGCAACGATGCCGCGGCCGAAGAAGGTGCTCGGCCTCCCCTTCGTGCGGTCGAAGAACTGATCGGGGATCACGATGTCGAGCGGGGGATAGGCCTCCTTCAGGCTCCCCACCGCGCTCGCCGAGATGATCCGTTCGACGCCGAGCACCTTGAAGCCGTAGACGTTCGCCCGGAAGTTCAACTCGGACGGAGAAATCCGGTGCCCCGCGCCGTGCCGCGCGAGGAAGGCCACGCGGCGGCCGCGGAGGGTTGCGAGGACGAAGGGGCCCGAGGGAGAGCCGAACGGCGTCTCGATCGCGACCTCCTCGCGACCTGTCAGCTCCGCCATGTCGTACAGGCCGCTTCCCCCGATGATGCCAATCTGCGCCGTCATGTCGCTCCTCATCGCGTCGGTGGGGGGGCAACAGGCAGGTGATTATAGCGGACGCGGCACGACGGCCGCGGCGAGCAGGTACAGCGCGCCGCCTGCGACGAGCGTGGTCGAGAACCCCCAGTTCATCGCGATGAAGACCGCGAGGGTGGCGCCCAGCACCGAGAGCGCCCCGTTCATGGCCCACGCCCAGGGCAGCAGCTCCGGCGTCCGCGACGACAGCAGCCGGACACCGGCCGGCAGCGGCACCCCCATCAGCATCCCGGCCGGCAGCAGAACGGCCGCCGCCAGCGCGAGGCGCACGCCGAGCGGCAGCACGATGGCCGCCCGGATCAGCGGCGGCAGCGCGACGATCGCCACGAGGCCCAGCACCGCGAGGCCGGCAAGCGCCAGGACCAGGCTCCGGCCCAGGCGGGCGTCGGGCAGCCGGCGGCTCAGGAAGCTCCCGATCCCGGTGCCGAGCAGCAGCGAGAACAAGGTGACCGCCAGCGAGTACACCGGGTGCCCGAGCAGCAGCACGAACCGCTGCAGCAGGGCGACCTCGACCAGCATGAACGCCGCCCCGAGCAGGCCGAAGTAGCCCAGCCAGCGCGGCCAGCCCGTTCCGAGCACGCTTCGTCCGCCGAGGGCGAGCGGCGCCAGCACGAACAGCAGCACGAGGGCGCCGCTGATCCCGATGAGCGTGATCAGGGCGCTGAGCCCGTTGCCGAACAGCATCGACCGGCCGAACGCCACGCCGAGCTGGTCCTTCAGCTTGGTCGTGTGGAAGAAGAACGGGCGGTCGTCGGTAGTGGGCGTGATGTCGGTCGCGTACGACTGGTAGAAGGCGTGCCGGTCGGGGGCCGCGATGAGCCGGGCGTAGTCGTTGGGGGTGCCGGCGGCCGCCTCCCAGTGCCCAGTCCCGGTCGGCGCGAGCACTTCCGGCGCCGGAAGGCCGGGCGCGTAGAGGATCGTGAAGCGCAGCGCCCGGGCCACCTCCTCGAGGTGCCGCACCTCGCCGGAGGTGAAGGGCGAGCGCTTGAGGATGAAGGTGGCCACCTTCTCGTGCTGCACGATCGCGAGGCGATCGTGCGCGGTCCAGCCGCGCCGCGCGCAGGCCTCCTGAGCCAGCGACACGAGCCGAAGGCCGTCCACCGCCCAGCGCGTGATGGTCAGCAGGCCCCGCTCGGACAGGTGATCGAGGTAGTCCTCGAACGCCTCGACCGTGTAGAGGCTGTTCTCCGTGAGCGTGTAGGCTCCCGCTGCCGTCGCCGCCCATGTGTCCACCAGCGAGGCCTGGATCACCTCGTAGCGATCGCCCGAGCGGCGGACGAAGCTGCGGCCGTCCTCCACGTGGACCCGCACGCCGGGCCAGCGGTAGATGTCGCCCGAGTAGTCGCGGAACCGATCCAGCATCACGTCGCGGGCGATGATCGCGTTGATCTCCACGCCGTCCACGCGGCTGGCACCGAAGGCGAGCGCCGCGAGCAGGTCGCGCCCGCCGCCGGGGCCGATCACCAGCGCCGAGAAGGGCCGGTTCTCCCCGCCGTTTCCGTCCAGGCCGCCCGCCTGGGGGTTGACGAGGTGGTACGCGATCGAGGTCAGCTCCGACCGCAGGTACGCCCCGTCCTCCACCCGCCCGGTGAACCGGACGATTGGGGTCGAGGCCGCCGAGTCGATGTCCATGAAGCGGGAGTCGGGCATCGGCCCGGTGTAGGCGGGGCTCAGCGACCAGTCCCCGTGGCGGCGGTCGTACACGGCGACGCGTGAGAACGAGTTCCACTTGCTGAACAAGACGGTGTCGCCCTCGTGCCCCTTGGTCTCGCCCACGTCGAACGACACCACGCCGCCGAGGTGCGAGGCCCAGGGAAGCACGGCCGCGAGCGCGGCCAGCAGGACCACGCGCCGCCTCGGCGCGGGCGGCGCGAAACAGGCGGCCGCCAGCGAGGAGAGCGACGCGGTGGCGAGTACCACGCCCGGGGCGCCGATCCGGTCGAGCAGCGGCAGCAGCAGCACGCAGCCCAGCGAGGCGCCGATCAGGTCCACCGCGTAGACCAGGTTGATGCGGCCGGCCAGCCGGGAGATCGCCAGCGTGATGACCGAGCCGCCCGCCAGGAAGGGCAGGGCCGCCAGCGCGTAAATCGCCAGCATCAGCGCCAGGTTTCGCGGCGAATAGTTGAGCCCGACGCGGATGCGGACGAGCGACGCCAGCGACACGGTTGTCACCACCGCATACACGAGCGCGTGCCACGCGAGCAGCGTGCGCGCCGGCACCCGGGCGAGCCGCTTCCGGGCCAGGAACACGTACACGCCGCTGGCGCTGAGGCCGAACAGCGCGATCGAAATCGCCAGGAACGCGAAGTGGTAGTACATCGTGACCGAGAAGATGCGCGTGAGCGCCAGCTCGGTCATCAGCAGGGAGCTCGACACGCACGCCACCCCCACCATTACGGCCGACGTGGTGGAGGCGGCCTCGGAAGGGGCGGGCGCCGGGTGATCCATCCGGGCAGTCTACCACCGGAAAGGAACGTCGTTTGCTAACGCGGTCACGACAGCGGCAGTGACTGGAGGGCTTTCGAAGTGACCGTGCTGGTCCCGGTGCTTGCGGCGGGCATGTTGGCGTTGCTGGGCGCGCAGGGGCCGCCCGCGGCGCCGTCAGCCACCGGTCAGGGTGTGTTTCGGGCGGCCACCGAGCTGGTGACGCTGGGCGTCACGGTGACGGACGCGGCGGACCGCCAGGTGACAGGGCTCGGACCGGACGACTTCGTCGTGTTGGAGAACGGCAAGCCGCAGAGCATCAAGTTCTTCTCTGCCGGTGAGGCCCCGCTCGACGTCGTCCTGCTCGTCGACACCAGCTCGAGCATGGCCGACAAGCTCGAGCCGTCGCGGCAGGCCGCCAAGCGGTTTCTCGCGACTCTGCGCCCGTCCGACCGCGCCTCCATCGTCGAGTTCAACACACAGGTCCGGGTCCTCCACGGGTTCACCAGCGACCGCGACCTGCTCGAACGGGCCATCGACGCCACGCATGCCGGAGGCGGCACCGCCTTGTATACGGGCCTTTACGTCGCCCTCGATCACTTCGCCCGGCTCGACCGGGCGGGGGACGGCGTGCGCAAGTCGGCCATCGTGGTTCTCAGCGACGGCCAGGACACCGCCAGCCTGCTCGGCGAGGAAGAGGTGACCGAGCGGGCGCGCCGCGCCGGCGTGCCCCTCTACTTCATCTCCCTGCTGTCGGCCCAGGAGGAGCAGGCGCTGGCCGTGGCGCGCACCCGGCGGCGTTCGACGCCCCACGACTTCGTGCTCAACGCGCTCGCCAGGGAGACCGGGGCGCGCGCCTACTTCCCCGGCCGCCTCGAAGAGCTGGAGGGGGTGTACGAGACCGTGGCCAACGAGCTGGCCCAGCAGTACATGCTCGCGTACGCACCCGGGGACGTGGCCGCCGACGGGAGCTTCAGGCGGATCCTGGTGCGGGTGCCGGGTCATCCCGGGGCACGGCCGCGGACGCGTGCCGGCTACTACGCGCCCGGGGAACACGCGCGACGGTGAGAGCAGGGCGGAACATGACGGTCGAGTGACGAATGGAGGATGGACACGTAGAATGAAGGTCTTTGAGGTCCTCCCACCTGCTTGCCGTCATTCGGGCCGCGCTCGTGTCGGCAGCGTTGCTGTGGAGCGGGCTGATTCTGGCCGCCCCGTGGATCGCGACGTCTCCTGACCGGATCCCGTCCCATCTTGCCGCGGGCACCTACGTGGTCGGCGCCGCGGTGTGCCACCAGCGGCCCGAGCGCAGCTTCCACATTTCCTCGGTTCGCCTGCCCGTCTGCGCCCGCTGCACGGGGCTCTACCTTTCGGCGGCGCTGGGAGCGATCGCGGGGCTGGCCTGGGCCGGTTCCCGAGAGAAGCACCCGCGGCGCAATCAGCGCGACTGGCGCTCCTGGCTCGCCGCCGCGGCGGTGCCCACGGCCCTGACGCTGGTTCTGGAGTGGCTGGGTCTCTGGGCGCCGTCGAATGCCGCGCGCGCCCTCGCCGCCGCGCCGCTGGGGGTGGTGGGGGGCCTGCTGGTGGCGGTCGGGCTGAGCTTTCGGAGTAAACTGTAACGATGCGTGCGGAAGCCACCACCCGCGCCCCCTCGACCTCGGTTGTGCTCGTCGGCCTGGCGGCCTGGCTGGTCCCGGGCGGGGGCCACCTGTGGATGGGGCGGCGGTTCAAGGGGCTGGTGTTCCTGGGCGCGCTCGTCCTGATGTTCGCCCTCGGGTTGTCGCTGCAGGGGCGGCTGTTTCCCTTCGAGTTCGCCCAGCCGCTGGTCGGGCTGGCGGCGTTCGCGAACCTGGCTGCGGGGCTTCCCTACTTCGTCGCGTGGGCGGCCGGCCTCGGCGATGGGCAGGTGATCGCGGCCACTTACGAGTACGGAAATGCCTTTCTCATTGCGGCGGGCCTGCTGAATACCCTCGTGGTGCTCGACGCCTGCGACATCGCCGCGGGGCGCAAGTAGTTCTGGGGAGCCGTGACGTGACGAGCCACCTCCTCTACATGACGTTGTTCGCGTTCCTGGTGTCGCTCGTGTTCGCGGTCCTCCTCAAGGACGAGCCGCGGCAGCAGCTCCGCTTCGGCGTGCTGACCTTCGCGGGCTTCATGCTCGGCGCGCTCGCGCTCGGCTGGCTGATGTACCCCTTCCCGCTGTGATCGCGACCGACCGGTGACCCTTCCAGCTCCCCCCGTCCCCGATCGCCGGCCTCCGCGCCCCGCCCGCTGGCTGCGGCTCTGGGGGCCCGTGGTGCTGTACGGGATCCTGATCTTCAGCCTCTCGTCGGCGTCGAACCTGCCCGACCTGCCGAAGGGGTTCACCGACAAGGTGGCTCACCTGCTGCTCTACTGCGGTCTGGGCTTCCTCCTGGCGCGCGCGCTGGCGGGCGGCCTCGGGCAGAGGGTCCCCGCCTGGGTGCCGCCGCTCGTCGTGCTGCTGTCCGTGGCGTACGGCGTGAGCGACGAGGTGCACCAGTTCTTCGTGCCGAACCGGCAGTTCGACCTGCTCGACCTCGCGGCCGACGCGGCGGGTGCCGCGCTCGGGGCGGGCGCGTTGTGGCTGTGGGGTATAATCGCGAGGCCCGGCGATGCCCTCAGATAGCCTCTCCATCGGCACGGACGGCCCGATCGCGATCGTCACCCTCAATCGCCCCCAGGTCCGGAACGCCCTCGACGCCGCGACGCTCGCCGCCCTCGAGGAGGTCCTGCTGCGGCTGAAGCAGGACGAGGGGGCGCGATCGGTGATCGTGACCGGCGCGGGCGATCGCGCGTTCGTGGCGGGCGCCGACATCGGCGAGTTGTCGCGGCTCTCGGGCACCGAGGCCCGGGCGTACGCGCTGGCGGGCCAGCGCGTGTTCGACCTGATCGAGCACCTCGGCAAGCCGGTGATTGCCGCCGTCAATGGGCGCGCGCTGGGCGGAGGCTGCGAGCTGGCGCTCGCGTGCCACCTGCGGGTAGCCTCCGACACGGCCGCGTTCGGGCAGCCCGAGGTGAAGCTGGGGCTCATCCCGGGCTTCGGCGGCACGCAGCGGCTGCCCCGGCTGATCGGGAAGAGCCGGGCACTCGAGCTGCTGCTCACGGGCCGCGAGGTGGGCGCCGACGAGGCGCTCCGCGTCGGGCTGGTGCACCGCGTCGTCCCCGCGGCGGAGCTGATGCCCGCGTGCCGGGCGTGGGCGCTCGAGCTCTCGGCGCTTCCGCCGCTGGCCCTGGCCAACGTACTGGACGCGGTCGCGCGCGGGATGGAGATGTCGTTTCCCGAGGCGGCCTTCCTCGAGGCGGCGCTCTTCGGCGCGGTCGCCGGTTCCGAAGACGCGCGCGAGGGGACGCGCGCGTTTCTCGAGAAGCGCCGCCCGGCGTTCAAGGGGCGGTGAGGTGAGCGGCGAACGGGCGGAGTGGCGCCGCGAACGGCGGCGCGCGCGCGAGGCGGCGCTGCAGATGCTCTACCAGTGCGAGGTCGGCGGGATGGCGCCCCCGGAGGCCGAGGCCGCTTACCGGCAGATCGACGGGCTGGGGCCGGTGCTCCCGGCCGAATCGGCCGCCTTTGCCGCCGCGCTGGTCGAGGGGACGGTGGCGAACCTCGCCCGGATCGACCCGCTCATCGAAGAGAGCGCCGAGCACTGGCGGCTGTCGCGCATGGCGGTGGTCGATCGCCTGGTGCTGCGGCTCGCGGTCTTCCAGCTGCTGCACCTGCCGGAGGTGCCGGGCGCGGTCGTCATCGACGAGGCGGTGGACATCGCGGCCCTCTACGGGGGCCCCGAGTCGGGCCGGTTCGTCAACGGCGTCCTGGACGCGATTCACCGGCGCCTCAAGACGACCCCCGAAGGTTGATCCCCGTTGCCCCCGTGCTGACCTGATGCCGCAAGAACCAGAACTGCTGGCCCAGCGCCGCGAGAACATGGAGGCGCTCGCGCGCCTCGGCGTCGATCTCTACCCGCACGAGTTCGCCCGGACGCACACGGTGCACGAGCTGGTGAGCGCCTTCGGCGCGCGCTCGCGCGACCAGCTCGAGTCGGAGCGGATCGAGGCGACCACCAGCGGCCGCATCCTCGCCATCCGCAGCTTCGGGAAGGCGAACTTCCTGGTCATCTCCGACGGGCGCTCGCGCCTGCAGGTGTACCTGCGGCAGGACTCGCTGCCGGCGCGCGACTTCCAGGTGGCGCGCCTGCTCGACCTGGGCGACTTCGTCGGCGTTTCCGGGCACCTGTTCCGCACGCGGACCGACGAGTTCACCCTGTGGGCGTCGAGCCTCACCTTTCTCGCCAAGTGCCTCGTGCCGCTGCCCGAGAAGTGGCACGGCCTCCAGGACATCGAGATCCGCTACCGGCAGCGCTACCTCGACCTGATCGTCAACCCCGACTCGCGGCGGGTGTTCGAGGCGCGCAGCGCGACCCTGGCGGCCCTGCGCGCGTTCCTCGACGCCCGCGGGTACCTCGAGGTCGAGACCCCGATGATGCAGGTGCTCGCCGGCGGCGCGCTGGCGCGGCCGTTCGTCACGCACCACTTCGCGCTCGACATGAAGCTGTACCTCCGCATCGCGCCGGAGCTCTACCTGAAGCGGCTGCTGGTCGGCGGCCTCGAGCGCGTCTACGAGATCAACCGCAACTTCCGGAACGAGGGGATCTCCACCCAGCACAACCCCGAGTTCACGATGCTCGAGTTCTACCAGTCCTACAGCAACTACCTCGAGCTGATGGACATGACCGAGCAGATGCTCTCCGAGGTGGCCCTCAAGGTGACCGGCGGCGACGAGGTCCCCTTCGGCGACCATCGCCTCTCGTTCCGCCCGCCGTACCGGCGGCTGTCGATGCGCCCGGCGGTGTGCGAGGAGGCGTCGCGGCGGCTGGGCCGGCCCGTCGAGGAACGCGAGTGCCGCGACCTCGAGGCGGCACGCGCGCTTGCGCGGGCGCTCGGCGTGCCCATCGAGCCGGCGATGGGGCCCGGCAAGATCACCGCGGAGGTCTTCGAGGCGCTCTGGGAGCCGCAGCTCATCCAGCCGACCTTCGTCCACGACTTCCCGACCGAGGTCTCGCCCCTCTCGAAGCAGCGGCCGGACGATCCCGACACGGTGGAGCGGTTCGAGCTGTACGCGGGGGGCTTCGAGCTGGCCAACGCCTTCAGCGAGCTGAACGACCCGGCCGAGCAGCGGCGCCGGTTCGAGGAGCAGCTGCGCCAGCGCGAGGGCGGCGACGAGGAGGCCCACCAGATGGACGAGGACTACGTCCTCGCCCTCGAGCACGGCATGCCCCCGGCGGGCGGCGAGGGGGTCGGTGTGGACAGGCTGGTCATGCTGCTCACCGACAGCCGCTCGATCCGCGACGTGATCCTGTTTCCGCTGATGCGGCCGAGAAAGGAATGACCCTCCCCTTCGAGCTGCAGATCGCCCTGCGCTACCTCCTGGCCCGGCGGAAGCAGGCGTTCATCTCCGTCATCTCGGCCATCTCGACGCTCGGCGTCATCGTGGGCGTGATGGCGCTGGTGATCGCGCTGGCCCTGATGACCGGCCTGCAGCGCGAGCTGCGCGATCGCATCCTCGGATCGACGGCCCACGTGTACGTCTTCGGCGTCGGCGGCGGCATCCGCGACTACCGCGCCGACGTCGAGCGCCTGCGGCAGGTGCCGCACGTGACCGGCGCCGCACCGGCGGTGCTCGGCCAGGCGTTGATGACGACCGAGCAGGCGCAGGCCTTCGTGACCATCAAGGGCATCGACTTCGAGCTCGAGCCGACGGTCACCGACATCGGCCGGTCGATGCGGTCGGGCAGCCTGGCCGCCCTCGAGGCCGACGGCGACAGGGTTCCCGGCGTGCTGCTCGGCGTGGACCTGGCGAAGAAGCTGGGGGTGGGGGTCGGCGACTTCGTCCAGGTGCTGACGCCGGAGGGGACGCTGACGCCCTTCATGGGGATGATGCCGCGGACGCGCCGGCTCGCGGTTGCCGGCACCTTCTCGCTCGGGCTCTTCGAGTTCGACTCGGCGTACGGCTTCGTCGCGCTGAGCGTGGCGCAGCGGCTCACGGGCCGCGACCACCCCGAGCTGATCGAGCTGCGCGTGGACGACATCTACCGGGCGCCCGAGGTGGCCGAGGCGATCTCGCGGCAGTACCCGACCCGCTACGTCACCGAGGACTGGACCTCGATGAACCGGTCGCTCTTCTCGGCGCTCTGGCTCGAGAAGATGGCCATTTCGATCACCATCGGCCTGATCGTCATGGTGGCGGCGCTCAACATCGTGGCGTCGCTGATCCTGCTGGTGATGGAGAAGCATCGCGACATCGCCATCCTCAAGACCATGGGGGCGTCGGGCCGGAGCCTGATGGCGGTCTTCATGGCCCAGGGGCTGGTCATCGGCCTGGTCGGGACGCTGCTCGGCTCGGCAGCGGGCCTTGGCGTGTCGTTCGTCCTCGACCACTACAAGCTGATCAGGATCCCGATGGACGTCTACCAGGTCTCCTACGTGCCGTTCGTCGTGCTGTGGTGGGACTTCGCCCTGGTGGTCGTCTCGGCCATCGTCATCTGCTTCGTCGCGACGATCTATCCCTCGCGGCAGGCGTCGAAGCTCGACCCGGCCGAGGCGCTGCGGTACGGATAGGCGCGGGCGGAGGACGGCGGGGGGAGGTCTGCAGAGTGGAGAGCGGAGAGCGGAGGGAGGGCGGCGGGGGCGCGATGCCGTTCATCGAGGTGCGCGGGCTCGACAAGCGCTACCGGTCGGTCACCGGCGAGCTGCAGGTGCTGCGGGGGCTGGACCTCGAGGTGCCTCGCGGCCAGATGGTGGCCATCGTCGGCGCGTCGGGCGTGGGCAAGAGCACGCTGCTGCACGTCCTCGGCGGGCTCGACCGCTTCGACGCGGGGAGCATCCGCATCGGCGATGCCGATCTCGGCGCGATGGCCGACGCCGACGTGGTGGCGTTCCGGAACCGCAACGTGGGGTTCGTTTTCCAGTTCCACCACCTGCTTCCCGAGTTCAACGCCCTCGAGAACGCCGCGATGCCGCTGCGGATCGCGCGGCTTCCAATCGCGGAGGCGTACCCGAGGGCCGCGGCGCTGCTCGAGCGCGTCGGCCTCGGCGACCGCCTCACCCACCGGCCCGGCACGCTGTCGGGGGGCGAGCAGCAGCGGGTGGCGATTGCCCGCGCGCTGGTCATGCCTCCCTCGCTGCTGCTGGCGGACGAGCCGACCGGCGACCTCGACGAGCACACGGCGGACTCCCTCCACGACCTGCTCCGCCAGATGCACCGCGAGCAGGGGCTGACCGCCGTGATCGCCACCCACAACCTGCGCCTGGCCGCCATCTGCGACCGTGTCCTCCGTTTGGAGGACGGGCGTCTCCACGGGTGACAGGAGAAGGCTCAGGGCTCATGGCTCACAGCTCAAGGTACGAGTGACCCTGAGCCTTGAGCCCTGAGCCCTTCTTCTGGCATTCCTTGTGGATGAGGACTTCGCAGGGGCCGGCGTGTTGCGGGGGAGCGGCGCGACGTTGCTATAATCAGGGACAGACTCCACCCCGACAACCCGCAACCCAAGGCAGCAGGTAGCCGGATGTTCGAACGCTACACTGAGAGGGCCCGACGGGTCCTCTTCTTCGCCCGTTACGAAGCGAGCCAGCTCGGCAGCATCTCGATCGAGACCGAGCACCTCCTGCTCGGACTGATCCGGGAAGGCAAGGGCCTGACCAGCCGGCTGTTCGCCCGCTCTCACTTGTCCCTCGAGGGGATCCGGAAGGAGATCGAGGGGCGCACCGTCTTCCGCGAGAAGGTTTCCACCTCGGTGGAGATCCCGTTCAGCGCCGAAACCAAGCGGGTCCTGCAGTTCGCGGCGGAGGAAGCCGACCGCCTGATGCACAACTACATCGGGACCGAGCACCTGCTGCTGGGCATCCTCCGGGAGGACCGGTCGGTGGCGGCCAGCATCCTCGCCGAGCGGGGGATGCGGCTGAACACCGTGCGCGAGGACGTGGTGCAGCTGCTCAACGAGAAGAGCACCCTGACGCGGGTCAAGGAGACGCCGCTGCTGGCGGAGTTCAGCCGCGACCTCACCGAGGCCGCCGTCAAGAACCAGCTCGACCCGCTGGTCGGCCGCGAGCACGAGGTGGAGCGGGTGCAGCAGGTGCTGTGCCGCCGCACCAAGAACAACGCCGTGCTGATCGGCGAGTCGGGCGTCGGCAAGACGGCCATCGTAGAGGGGCTGGCGCAGAAGATCGTCTTCGGCGACGTGCCGCACTTCCTGGCCGAGAAGCGGATCCTCGCCCTCGACATCTCGCTCATCGTCGCGGGGACGAAGTACCGGGGGCAGTTCGAGGAGCGCCTCAAGGCGATCATGAAGGAGATCGTCGACAACCCGAACATCATCGTGTTCATCGACGAGCTGCACACGCTGGTCGGAGCCGGCTCGGCCGAGGGGTCGCTCGACGCGGCCAACATCCTCAAGCCGGCGCTGGCCCGCGGCGAGATCCGCTGCATCGGCGCGACGACGCCGGCCGAGTACCGCAAGCACATCGAGAAGGACCGGGCGCTCGAGCGGCGCTTCCAGGCCGTCAAGGTGGACGCCCCCTCCGAGGTCGAGACGGTCGAGGTGCTGCTCGGCGTCAAGGACCGCTACGAGCTGTTCCACCACGTGGAGTACACGCGCGAGGCGATCGAGGCGGCCGTCTACCAGTCGAGCCGGTACATCACCGACCGCTTCCTGCCCGACAAGGCGATCGACCTGCTCGACGAGGCCGGCGCGCGGGCGAAGCTCCGCGCCGCCGGCTACAGCGAGGAGCTCGGGGAGATCAACCGGAGCATCCGGGTCGCCGTCGAGCAGATGGAGAGCGCCATCTCGCGCCGCGACTTCGAGCGCGCCCAGTTCTTCCGCGAGCAGGAGGCGACGGCGCGCGGGAACCTGCAGTTCGTCCGCGAGCGGTTCGACGTCGACTCGACCGCCCGGCGCGTCGTGGTGGGCAAGCAGGAGATCGACGAGGTCGTCTCGAAGTGGACCGGCGTCCCCCTCGCCTCGATCACGCAGGACGAGGGCGACAAGCTGCTGCGGATGGAGGAGCAGCTGCACCGCCGGGTGATCAGCCAGGAGAAGGCCATCTCGGCCCTTGCCCGCGCCATCCGGCGGTCGCGGGCCGGGCTGAAGAACCCCAACCGCCCGGTCGGCAGCTTCGTCTTCCTCGGCCCAACCGGGGTGGGGAAGACCGAGCTGGCGCGCGCGCTGGCGGCCTTCCTGTTCGGGAGCGACGGGGCCCTGATCCGCTTCGACATGTCCGAGTACATGGAGAAGCACTCGGTGTCCAAGCTCATCGGTTCGCCGCCGGGCTACGTCGGCCACGACGAGGGCGGGCAGCTCACCGAGAAGGTGAAGCGCAACCCCTACTCGGTGGTCCTGCTCGACGAGATCGAGAAGGCCCACCCGGACGTCTTCAACATCCTGCTCCAGGTGTTCGAGGACGGCCACCTGACCGACGGGCTGGGGAACCGGGTGGACTTCAAGAACACGATCGTCATCATGACGTCGAACATCGGCGCCCGCCACATCCAGAAGAAGGGCGGAGTGGGGTTCCAGTCGGCCGACCGGGCCGAGGTGAACCGCAGCCTCTCGGACCTGGTGCTGGGCGACGTCCGCCGGACGTTCAACCCGGAGTTCCTCAACCGGATCGACGAGATCATCGTCTTCGACCCGCTCTCCGACGATGACCTCCGGCGGATCCTGGAACTGCTGGTGAGCCAGCTCAACGAGCACCTGGCGGACCGCCGGCTCAGGATCACGCTGACGCCCGAGGCGACCGAGTGGATCATCGCGGCCACCTGTCAGGACCGGTCCTACGGCGCGCGCCCGCTGCGCCGGGCCATCCAGCGCTACGTCGAGGATCCCCTGTCCGAGGAGCTCATCCGGGGCCGCCTGCGCGGGGGCGCCGTGGAGGTGTACCTGGACGGCGGCATCCTGGCCTACCGGCCGGTCGCCGAGACGCCGGCCGGCCAGACGCTGGCCTGAAACGTCTAATTGCCTGTAAACTAACTCTTTCCCGGGGTGGCCGCTGCCGCCCCGGGGGGACGCCCGCCCGCTTCGACGGGCTGCAAGTGCCTCGAGAGACCATGCGCAAGTTCCGCCTGACCTCAATCGCGGTGGCGCTGCTGGTCCTGTCGGCTGCCGCCGGCTTCGCCCACGCGGAGCCGCCGGCCGCCCAGCAGGCGCCGGCGCCCCTGTCGGGGACCATTACGTGGTGCGGCGCGCAGGTGGGCCCGCCGCGGAACCTGCCGCCCGCCGACTCCGGCCCGGTGCTGTACCTCCTCGGCGTTTGCTTCCCCGAGCAGGGCGGCGTGTCGGTCATCGAGCCGGAAACCTACCAGTACTACATCCAGACCAAGCGCAGCCTGCCCTCCCAGAATGCTTGGGTACCGTGGGACCAGTCGGTGGAAGAGAGCATCCGCGGCGACTTCAAGCGCCTGTGGGGGACCAACTTCCTCGACAACCTCTCGATCGAGGTGACCGACTACCAGTTCTCCAACGGGGTCGTCGGCAAGCTGGTCGCCTACAACATGGAGGAGCGCCAGCGGGTGAAGGTCGTCGAGTACATCGGCTCGAAAAAGATCGAGCAGACGAAGGTCGACGAGAAGCTGAAGGAGAGCAACTCGGTCATTCGCCTCGACTCCTTCCTCGATCCCGGGCTGATCAAGCGCGTCTCGACGACCATCCGAGAGATGCTCGCCGAGAAGGGGTACCAGTTCGCCACCGTCACCCCCGAGATCAAGCCGATTGGCGGCGGCCCGAAGCTGGTGAACCTCACCTTCCACATCGACGAGGGGCCGCAGGTCCGGATCCGCGACGTCGAGTTCGTCGGCAACGAGGCGATCCCCGACTGGCGGCTCGCCCGGGAGCTGAAGACCAACAAGTCCGAGTGGTTCCTCTCGTTCCTCACCGGCCGGGGCACCTTCCAGGAGGCCAAGTACGAGGAGGACGCCGAGAACGTGGTCGGCTTCTACCGCGACCGCGGCTACATCGCCGTGCGCGTGGGCGAGCCCGAGCTGCGCGTCCTCGAGGACTCGAAGGACCGCCGCACCCGGTACGTCAGCCTCCGCATCCCGGTGTTCGAGGGGGAGCGCTACAAGGTCGGCGACGTCGCCTTCGACGGCAACACGGTGGTGAAGCCCGACGCCCTGCGCACCCTCTTCAAGCTGCGCCCCGGCGAGTTCTACAGCGACAAGGCGATCCGCAAGGGGCTCGAGAAGGCGCGCGAGGTCTACGGCTCGGCGGGGTACTTCGAGTTCACCGGCTACCCCGACCTGCAGCCGCGCGACGAGGCCGCCCGGGCGCGGGCAGAAGGGGCGCAGGGGAACGGGCCGGCCGCCGGGGAGCCGGCGGCCGAGGGGGAGAAGCCGGCCGAAGGCGGAGAGGCGGCCGAGGCGCAGAAGCCGGCGGAGGGCGGTCAGCTGGCCGACGGGCAGAAGCCGGCGGAAGGGGAGGCGGCGGCCGCCGGCCCCAAGCCGGAGCGCGCCCCCAGCGGCGAGCCGCTGGTGGACGTGACGATGCGGCTGCAGGAGGGCAAGCAGTACTTCGTCAACCGCATCACCTTCGTCGGCAACACGACCACCCGCGACAACGTCGTCCGCCGCGAGCTGCGCCTGTTCGAGAACGGCGTGTTCAACACCGAGGCGCTGAAGTACTCGATCAAGCGGATCAACCAGCTGGGGTACTTCAAGGCGCTCGAGGGGGGCGCCGACGTCAACGTCGAGAAGACGCCGGACGTCGAGAACCAGGTGGACGTCACGCTGAAGTTCGAGGAGCAGAACCGCAACCAGATCACCTTCGGCGCCGGGATCTCGCAGTGGGAGGGGTTCTTCGGGCAGCTCGCCTTCCAGACGGCGAACTTCATGGGCCGCGGCGAGACCCTGACGCTCTCGCTGCAGGCCGGCTCGCGCGCGCAGAACTATCAGCTCGCCTTCACCGAGCCGTACCTGTTCGATCGCGCCATCACGGGCGGGATCGATATCTTCAAGCGCGAGCTGCGCTACATCTCGCAGTTCACGCAGTCCTCGTACGGGGGCAACGTCCTCTTCGGCTTCCCGCTGCGCGACTTCACCCGGATGTTCGTCCAGTACAGCTACGAGAACGTCCGCGTGAAGGACATCAACCCGATCTTCACCACGCCGGAGTACATCGCGGGGAACCCGTACCTCGCCGACTACCTCCTGCTCGGCGAGGACAACAACTCCCGGACGGTGAGCAAGATCGTCCCCAGCCTGGTGCACAACACGGTCGACGACCCGATTTTCCCCAAGGCCGGGACACGCTATACTGTCTCGGTTGACCTGGCCGGCCTGGGCGGCGACACCAACTTCTACAAGCCGCGCGTCGAGGGGGTGTGGTACATCCCGCACACCCGGCGGACGTCGGTCGGCCTGCGCGCTCAGGCGGAGTACATCACCCAGATCAAGGGGAACAAGACGCTGCCGGTGTTCGAGCGGCTGTACCTGGGCGGCGAGTACAGCGTGCGCGGCTTCGACATCCGGACGATCGGCCCGAAGCTGCAGAACGGCCTGGTCATCGGCGGGAACAAGAGCCTCCTGCTCAACGCCGAGTACCTGATCACGATCGCCGGCCCCGTACGCCTGGTGATGTTCTACGACGCGGGGCAGGCGCTCGACGTCGGGCAGAAGTTCTCGCTGAAGGAGTTCAGGACGTCGACCGGCGCCGAGATCCGGTTCTTCATGCCGGTGCTCAACGTGCCGTTCCGCCTCATCTTCGCGTACAACCCCCAGCGCGACGGGGTGCTGGACAACAACCTCCAGCCCCAGAAGGCGTTCTCGTTCAAGTTCGCGGTCGGCTCGACGTTCTAGTCGCGCCGCCCGCGCTGAGCCGTGACCACGTTCGCTCGAGACGACGACAGAGAAAGAAAGGGACTGTTCCGTATGAGACGCCTTGCCGTTGCCGCCGTCAGCTTCGCCCTGGCCGCGCTCCCGACCCTGGCTTCGGCCCAGACCGCCCCGCAGGCTCCCGCGCAGCAGAAGCCCGCCGAGGTGCGGCCCTTCCCCGAGGGCGCCAAGGTGGCCTTCATGAACATCCAGCAGGTGGCCTCCGATTCGGCCGAGGGGAAGGCCGCCAACGCCAAGGTGCAGGCGCTTCGCGACAAGAAGCTGCAGGAGCTCCAGGCGAAGAACAAGCAGCTCGAGGCGGCGCAGCAGAAGGTGCAGGGCGGCAACCTGATGAGCGAGCAGGCTCGCGCGCAGGCGCAGAAGGAGGTCGATCGGCTGACCGTCGAGATCCAGCGCGCGCAGCAGGACGCCGACGCCGAGCTGAATGAGCTGTCCCAGGAACTCAACCTCGAGTTCCAGCGCAAGCTGGGGCCCGTCATCCAGCAGGTCTCCCAGGAGCGCGGGCTGCACATGCTGCTCAGCCGCGCGGACGCCGGGATCATCTGGGCCGAGCCCGGCCTCGATCTGACCGGTGAGATCATCAAGCGCTTCGACGCGGCCACCGCGGCCGGCGCCAAGCCGCCCGCCGCTCCCCCCAAGCGGCCGTAGCCGGGCGCGCGCGATCCGGCGGGGGCCCCCTGGGACCCCCGCCTCTCTCTCCTCTTCCCCTGGGCTGAACGTGCGACCCACTACCATCCCCGTGCTGCTCGACCGCCTGCGCTACCGCTATCCCTCGCGCCTGGTCGATGCGGTCCTCGAACACGTTCCCGGCGAGCGCGTGGTCACCGCCAAGAACGTCACGGTCAACGAGCAGTTCTTCCAGGGCCACTTCCCGGGCGCGCCCGTGCTGCCCGGGGTCCTGATGATCGAGGCCATCGCCCAGGCCGCCGCCCTGCTGCTGCTGCACGGCGACGAGCGCCTGCCCACCGCGCGCGTGGTCCTCCGCGGCGTCAACGGCGCGAAGTTCCGCCGCCAGGTGGTGCCCGGCGACCGGGTCCGCATCGAGGTCAGCCGCCGCACCGGGCGGGGCACCATCGCTCGCGTGCACGGCGAGGCGTTCGTGGCCAGCCAGCTCGTGGTCGAGGCCGACCTCCTGCTGGCCATCGTCCAGGACGACGTGTCGATCCACCCGACCGCGGTCGTCCACCCGCAGGCCCGCATCGGGCACGGCACGGTCGTCGGGCCGCACGCCACGATCGGCCCCCGCGTCGTCATCGGGAAGGACTGCCGTATCGGGCCGTCCTCGGTGATCGACGGGTGCACCGAGATCGGCGACGGCAACCACCTCGCGGCCTTCGTCTCGATCGGCCTGCCGCCCCAGGACCTGAAGTACTCCGGCGAGGACACCCGCGTCGTGATCGGGAACCGCAACAGAATCCGCGAGTTCGTCACCATCCACCGGGGGACGGCGGGCGGCGGGGGCGAGACGCGGCTTGGCGACGACAACCTGCTG